>JACCDQ010278511.1_pt1 | contig 46277 bp, 41 predicted proteins | sample 7446031 | NCBI WGS metagenome assembly JACCDQ01 (sample SAMN15323442, study PRJNA562643) | freshwater metagenome | isolation source: river surface water | place: USA:Blue River Watershed | collected 2017-08-17
ACTCTGAGATGTCATATTCAGTTAGTAATGATTGAGTATGACTCGAATACAAAACAGTAACCATCCCTAAGTTGGTATCATACTTTTGTATGTTTCGTCAACTTATATGATTTACTGAGGCGCAGCGGGTCATCTTTACTTATACACAATCACGTCATGTATCTGAGCTGCAGAATATTCTGCAGGTCAAAATATTGATTCTTCATACATGTGAGGAAGACTCGTCAATAGTTTGTTTTTTAATTTCTGAGAATCTAAATTTATTTTGCTGCAGAATATTCTGCAGCAAACATATTAATGAATGCATTAGAGAACTCCAATTTCTACATTTGACTTTGACTGCTGCATAAATTTATGCAGCAGATAATCTTTAACCCCGATTGCGATCATCGGAAATGTCCGACGGTCAGAAATATAATTCATCAACACAATAGCTGAAGCCTACGATACATAATCAATTAAATATTTACACGTCATACCGTTACTAAATAGTAAAGTCTATTCTTAACAATATAACCATGAACGCTCAAGAGTATGCAACAGTGATTAAGTCCATATGTTCAAAGCTGAGTATAGGCACTCCAGATGATACAATTATTCGTAATGTATCATCGTATTGCAAGCGTCTAAATCACAAAGAGTTGAAGCAACGATATCCTGATGATTCTCATCGTTATGAGATGATTGTGAAATCATATTTGAATTCAATCCAACCCAGAGACGAATATGAGTTTGATCCATCAAGTCTACTCAGTCGTTCATCGAAGAAAGAAGAACCACTTACGACAAGTTGGATTGATCAACGTATGCCTACACTATCAAGTAAAGCAATGAGTATTTATGTTGATTCACGTTTACGTAACGCGGATGTGACTCAAAGTGATATTACTGATTTTGTATTTTCATTAGTTCCGCGTCAAACCAAGACACAAGTTGGTGACGGTCACATTCAAGCAAGAGTGATGCCATCTCAAATCACCTATCTGAAGATTGGTGCGTTTGCAATTCCTTATGACGAATCATTCCGCGTCACAAATTCTTCCCGCGAAGTTACTCTTACGTTCACAGCACTTCGTAGTAATGGTATGATTGGTCAAGACGAGACATACCATTTTGCATTTACATATGAACCCATCACAGCAAGTATTGTGAAGCTTACTCCCATCAACAAGTATTGCAAATTCAGTCCTCCACTTCGTATGATTGATAATCTATCTCTCCGATTTAATGATCCTATCTATCCAATTCAATTCATGACTGATCGTCTCATTCCATCTTCTTTCAACTATATGTCATCTGATGGTAGAATAGAATTTGCAACTCAGCATAAGTTGAATGCGGGCGATGTAATTGTTATTGATGGTCTCACCACTGATGACGATGCAGCAAACAAAAGTATTCTATCAAAGATAAATAATCCGCGCGGCGTTGTCGTGACTCCAATTAATTTAATAACAATTTCTATTGGTATTGACTTTACTCAACTAATTACTCCATCACTGACAAGTTTACCGCAAGTGTTTATTTATAGCCGCTCTTTTCGTTTTCCGTTAGAGATTGGTTATCAGGATGTGAGTGAACTATCTTAATTGAATTGACGTAATTGAATATCATTATATAAAGACAATATCAATGCAACAAGAATCTAATATGAAACTAATCAATGAGTTTGCTGAAGTAGAACGAAAGCAATATCCAAAACCAGAGAACCCTTTTGTTTTGAGTTATGGCGTTGCTTGCGTTCGTAGAAATCCAGACACGCGATGTTACGAGATATTGATGATAAAGAAGCGGCATACTTATTTGTTTATTGAGTTTGTTCGTGGTATGTATGACCCGTATAAAGATCATGATTTGCAATACATGTTTGATTCAATGACAATCACAGAGAAGTCTATGATTCAGACGCGCAACTTTAATACACTTTGGAATTATTGCAATGGTGAACCAACAAAGAGTTCACAACGATCAGTTTATGCTCGGTCACTGAAGAAATATACAACATTGATTGAACGCGGTGATAATGTTCTCACGACGCTTTTATCAAAGTCTACTAATGCAAATTTACTTTGGGAGATACCAAAGGGTCGGTCACATAAAAAAGAAACGCCTCTTCTATCAGCAACGCGCGAGTTTGAAGAAGAGACAGGATTATCAAAAGATCTATATCGTATCTTGTTTGATGAAGGTACAATAGAATATACCTTCATTGATTGTGGTATTAAATATAAGTACATTTACTATATTGCCATTCTCGGTAGCAACATCAATCCAACATATGATTATACAAACGTTCACATGTTGTGGGAGTTGAGTGAGTTGCGTTTCATGACATCAACTGCAATTCAAGAAATGAATGATGCGCGGTTAGCCAAGACAGCAAGGATCATAATCAAGAAAGCAAAGAAATACTTATAGATGATTATGAATCCACGAATGAGCAACTCTAATAAACCATGGCCATTCGTGACCTTCATCTTCAAACATAACATGACCGCCGCGTTCAGTCGTTACAATAGTAACATTTGGATTTGCATGCGGGAGAGACTTATAATCGTTAGTGATGCTGCCATCAAATACATTGTCATCCAATGCTGATATGAAAATAGACGGTACATTAATATGATGCAAGTAGTTGACCGGATCACATTCTGCAATGAATTCATCTTTTGATTTGTATCCAAGTATATCACTTTGAAAGTCAATCCAATCGTCAAAGCTTTTAACTTTTTTTAGCTTTTCTTTGTACGGTAGATTACGCATCGTGTATTTCATTTTGTTAACAAGGTATGACTTTGATATGAAATCCATCTTTTCAAATGATCGAATGAAATGATAGCCGGGCGAAACCAGTACTGCACTTTTGATCCTCTTATCTGCATTATACTTTCCAATGTATCTAATCAACAAAGCTGATCCTGCGCTTGCACCTATCGCATGAATCGGCACTCTTGGATACTTTGTATTTAGAAATCGTAATACAACATCTAATTCATCTATTTGGCCAATGATATTGAATTTATGAAATTTCAATGACGAGTCGTTGCCTGCTCTCGTAAACGTACAATAAGCAATATTATCTGCCTCAAATAATTTACTGATATGAGATAACTGCGTATAGTCGCCACATACTGTATGAAGATATAATACGATTGCTCTTGGTGTATCTGAAGGGTGGCTTAATCCTATGAGTAATTGTGAACCATCTTTCATACGAATTATAGTCTTTTGCATGATACTTTCAGCTGCTTGAAGTTCATTTGGTCGTATTCTCATTCTATAAATAAATAGCTGTCCTAATCCACTCAACGATGGACGAAACCATTTTACTGGCTGCTTCAGTATGTCTAAGCATTTTCTTGAAACTGAATAGACTCGCGGATATTCAGTAATGTACAACATAGCAACTTATATACTCATGATTAAAAGATGAGATCTATTCTGATCATCAACATTATAGAATATAAATATAAACAATGTCGACTGTTTCTCTTCCCGTATCTGTGATCAACCGTGCTCGTGAGCTCTTCGTGCTATACTCGAAGAAGGGCGCTTTCCAAATTGAGGAGTACGCTGATGCTGGCGCTGTCTACAAGCGCCTCGTAGAGGCGAGTCAGTCGAAGGAGGCGGCTGACGCGTCGGATGTATCTGAGATTGATGTGAAGTATGTAATCAGTGCTATCAACGTTTGCTCGCAGCGCACGCCTGTTGAGGTACAAAACTACAAGGCCATCTCTGAGCTACTTGAGACTCTCTCGGTGTCGCTTAAGGTAGATGAGGAGGTGGACGAGACAAAGTCTGATCTCTAAGCGTATATTTTTTTTTATAAAAAAATTTACATGCATGATGACAACAACATTACTCAATCGTAATGTTAAATGTTTTATAGTGACCGATCACTGAGTTTGCATGTTGTTTCCAATGAGACTTAATGATATCATGAAACACCGACTTTTCATTATTGATTTGATTTTGAATTGCTACAATCGCACACTGCTTTCTAATGACACGATTGTATGATGCGCTTTTCTTTCTACCATCTTCAGTTGAAAGAGCATTGTAAAATGCCGGTTCATTCGTGTATGGATGTTCAATAAAGATCATTGAGTAAATGCTAAGAATCACTTGTGAGATTGTTGATGATGAAGGCGACCATTGCGGGCGACTCCATGTGTTCAATAGTGATAAGCATACCTTTCCATCATTGTATAAGTTAGGATTGAATCTGACTGTACCACCGCCCGTTGTTAGAAAATTAACCACTGGAGGTTCATGCGGATACGATGGCGGGATGTACATATCAAACTCAAAGTATCCTCCGTAGTATGGTGTGGATGTATCATCAGGGATCATCATAAACTTCCACTGTTGAATGTTTTGCTCAGATATCTGAACATAAGTATGAAACTCTTTAACTGTATCCTTTACCGTTTCAATCTCAGAGAAGATACGTTTAGCGAGTTTACCATTGCACGAAGTAGATCGTTTGCTGTACGTATGATAATCAAACGAGTCAACTAAATTTACTTTGTCAGATTCACTTTCATCTTCTTCACTCTCAAGAGATGATTCAATATCAAATCCAAACGCGCATGTATCATTGATGATTGATACATTCTGATAAAATTCGTCATTGATGCATAGCTCAAGTGCGGATAACTTTTCATCAAGAACGTGATGAAGAATTATCTTCAATGAGTTGGTGTACTCACTAAGTGCTGTAGAATTTACTGAGGCGATGTTTGTTGCTATGATGCTGATGTCAGATCCGATCAATGATGGTAGTGATGCGCACGTAGCTATTCTTTCATTGTCTTTAAGATAGTGACTGTTTTTACTTTTTGTTTTTGTTTCCAATCCGATTTCAGGCAGCGCATTATTGTTGCATGAAATAGTTAAACCAATCAAATTATAGATATTACAAATTGAATCATGAATTAGATCATCGTTTGATCTGGATTCTTCAATGCTGAGAATGTTCATCACAACTTCAACAAAGTGATACATGTCAGTGCAAATATTCCACGCTCTCTTTGTCAATAGCTTATTATTCGTAATGAACAAATGATTCATCAATGAAATACGGTTTCCTGTGTATTTCATATGCGGAGGTGAGTAAGGATACCAGAGGTTTTGATTTGGTTCATGGTCAACGTACATTTCAAATGATTTGTCATGAACACGAAACTCAATACGTAAATTATTTTTTTCAAATTCATATGTACAATCAGGTCCATACGTAGTTGATAACTTTAAACACATCGTAGACCATTGATACTGATGAGTATCACTTGGTATCGTAAATGTTTGATTGATGATAACATCTTTGATAGATGTTGCTTTCACTCCTTCGTCATCTGAAATAGTTTCAGTTGATTCATCTGAATACTCATACTCATAGTCTGAGTCAGACTCATAAGCATACTCATCATCATGATTGATTGACATTTTGTTAGTTACACCGCGTTGTTGAATAGCTTGGTATATTTTTGGATATTCGTTTTCAATTTTGCATAGATCTCGTGGATACAAAAAAATAATGCATGTACATGATTTACTTAAGCTTGACAGACGAGACATTCTTCTTCTGTGTCATCTTCAGTGAGAATCTTTCCTTTAGATACTTGCTTCATACGTAGATAGTAGCTTGATGTCTTTAACCCAGCTTTCCATGAGAATAGATGCATATTTGTGAGTAATGCAATGTCGGGCGTGCTTAGGTATCGGTTTGATGAAGCACTCTGGCATACATACTGACTTCGGTCCGCATCCATTTTGATGAACGAAGTTAGCTTATACTCGTAAATCGTTTTGTATACTTCTCTAATCTTTAGCGGTATCTCTTCAATAGCTTGAACTGATCCATCGTGAGCAATAATCTTGTTTCTAATTTTTTTATTCCAAAGTCCAATAGATTTGAGATCATTCATTAAGTGTCTGTTCACAACTTGAAACCGTCCAGATAAGGTACTTCGTGTAAAGACATTACTTTGATATACCTCTACTGATTCAGAACAATTCATAATGATTGATGATCCCGCTGTCGGCATCAAAGCCATGATCAATGAGTTTCGTAGTCCTGTTGATTTGATATCTCTCTTTAGAGATGTCCAATCCCACATGTTTGTTGGTGTACCATTCCATAGATCATATTGTAGAATACCCTGAGCTGTCATTGATGTACTAAATGTTTCGTATGGTCCATCTCGTTGAGCAAGTTTGTTTGATGCTACAAGACCGGCGTAATACATAGTCTCAAAGATCTTTTTATTTGTTTCAACTGCAAGTGGACTATCAAATGGAGTTTTCATCATCATGAATACTTCGGCTAATCCCTGAACGCCAATTCCAATTGGACGGTTCATCTCATCTGATCGTCTCGCTTGCTCAAGTGGATATTTGTTGTTGTCAATCACTTTATTCATATTGAATGTGACCTTCTGCATCACCTCATTCAGAAGTTCATAGTCAAATACAGTCTCATCATTTTTCTTTTTTACAAATCGTGGTAGACAGATACTCGCAAGGTTACATACACCAATATTATCAGTATCAGAGTAGATTGTGATCTCAGCACAGTTCATTGCATACACTCCATTGAATACGCCTTTATGTTTGATTGGCTCATTGAAACAGTACGTATCATGCGTTCCTTCAAGCGGCTCAACTGAGCAAACAGTAAGAATGGGTTGCTTTACATCACAGTAATCACTGACTGATTTATTAATCGGCATGTTAAGATCATTAATGAGTAGATCAACATCATCTGAGCAGAAACGAAGATGAAACCCACGAATCGTTTCCACAATGAATGGTGACGCACCAAGTGTATTCGCAAGTAACTTAATCTGACGCAGCCAATCAATGTTGTCGGATGTTATTTGCATGTAGCCAGCATCAGAGTCAAGTTTAGTAGATAGCCAAATCAGTTTAGAGAAAATTCTATTTTCAAATGGTACAACAGAATCACGAAGCTTCTCGTGCTTAACATCATTTACCATAGATGAAACAATTGGATAGCAACTGACCTGTTCACTGATATCTCCATATGTTAGTTGAGACGCTTCGCGTTCAACAAAGTTACCATGACTATCCCTGATTGAAAACTTGTGATACTCAGTGCAATCAACATATGATCCATCACTCATGGTGACACGTACAAGTTTCATATTCTCACCAGTTTGTTGAACTGTAGATTTTGACCATTGATCACCATTCCAAAGAGTTACAACTTTACCTGCAAGCGATTTGATCGGATGATAACCGCGATTGGTGAGAATCATAGTATCGCCTGATACACATAGATTACTTGACTTGATTACTCCGAGATTGTTTTGGTTACATTTGCGATTCACATGATCCTTGTACATCAGATAAGGTTTACCAGTTTCAATCTGAGTAGCCATGATTAAATCCCATAGAGTCTTGATTGCAACTTGACGCTTATACTTGCCTTGTCTCTCATATGATAGGTATAGCTCATCAAACTCTGATCCATACGTATCAGTTAGTAGCGGACATTCATGCGGGCACATGAGAGACCACATCACTGGTTTATTCGTCTTCAGTGATTCTTTCAGACGAGACATAAACAAATCGGGCACCCAAAGAGCAAGAAACAGATCACGACATAGACGTTCAGGTAGACCTTGTTGCTTCTGTGAAAGAATTGCAGATTCAATGTCAGCATGCCATGGTTCAAGATACACAGCTGTGCTTCCCTTGCGCTTACCACCTCCTTGCGATACATAACGAGTTGATTCATTGAATACGCGCATCAGAGGGACTAAACCTTCAGAACGACCAATTGTTGAAGCAATCACTGAACCAGATGCACGAACCTGAGACATATGAACGCCCACACCGCCACTAAACTTTGAAATCTTTGAAATATCAGTCAGCCGAGAGTAAATGTTATCAAGATTGTCATCAATTGATAGTAAGTAACACGATGAAAGAGTATGATTGATCGTACCCGCATTAAAGAGAGTTGGAGTTGCATGAGTATACATCTTGTCGGATAGTAAATGATACGTATCAATCACACTCTCAAGTACATCTTTTGAACAACTTCCATCATCATGAATTGAATTCAGATTGATGCCAATTGCAACGCGAAGTAGCATTTGCTGCGGACGCTCCTTCGTGATCTTTACGTCATTATCAAGACGATATGCAAGAAGGTATGAACGAATCAATGTAACCGCGCCAAAGAAGTTGTTTGTATAATCTTTATTGTAGTCAATCACTCGTTGAAGCTCATGATGGTGCTTCTTAATAAATGATACCACTTTGGGATGTAGGATATGAATCTTTGTGCCTCTGTATTCGTAAGAAATCAAATCAGTTGCATATTTGACTAGATCAGATGATGTATTCTTATGTAGATCACTAATTGTGATACGCGCGGCTAAGTCGTCGTACTCGCAATCTTCAATGATCATTGAAGAACAAATCGTTGCACTGATATTGTCAATCTGACTGGTTTTAATTCCATCCACTAATGAAGCAACTGTCTTAATTGCAATCACATCGGTACTCACTGATAGACGAGGATGCATATTAGCAAGATGCTTCAGACGATCAGAGATTGTCTCCATTTGAAGCGGCACAGCTTCTCCGCGACGATTAATCACACTGATAGACATTGTAGCTGATAATTACAGTATATGTTGCTATATTCACTAACATGAAATTTCAATTCTATACTTATTTACTCACCCATGATCTTATAGCAACTATGCAATTATATCATTTATCGTCTCCATTATTGCGGATGCGGTTTCAGATAAACCTTCACCAATACCACCAATCACAAGGGATCCAAGTTCATACAATACCAACGCAGTTATCGTAGACACCCCAGCTACACGGCTACCAATCAGACCAAATGTTGAAACAACATCTTCAATTAATGTATTCAAATTTAACGATGCAGCATCTTCACGTTGTTGAAGTTCACGTTCACGTTGTTGACGTTCGCGCTCTTTCATGAAATCGGGTGAAGTTGGTTGTACATTACTTTTAAATGAATATTTACTGTAAGTATCATTTGTACTTGAAGTAGATTGACTATTCATAGGTGTAGTAGATGGTTTAGGAGCGCTATATGTCTCCCAATATGACTTCTCATAATTTGACATACCTTTAGATAGTCGCGCACATTCCATGTCAGCTGATTGTGTAGCACGAGTTGCTTTCTCCATACATTGACGATTCTTTGCTAAATCCGGATGAAGCAGCATCCGATATTGTTTCTTCAGCTGATTACGATTGCATTGATCCATAGTGATAGGTTGAGACATAAAGTCATCAATGTGTTTGCAGTCAGCACCACCATTCACATGATCTGAACGCCAACGGTAACGACGGTAGCAATTCACAAAACCACATACCATTAAAGTACCAGTGATTGGTAGCACATACTTAAGATGATGCCAATTCAGTAAATACAATACAATGATTGCAATTGCACCGAATACGAGCGCAATACAAATACCTTTTACTATCCATTGATTACTCATGCTTATATTCACGCATACAAAAAAAGAAATCGTATGTGATATAGTCACATCATCAATCACTCTCTTCATCCGTGTTGTTAGAATCATCAGATAGATCATCAGGAATGGATAGGTCTGAAATATCAATCTTCTCGACCTCAGCAACCTTCTTCAACGCTTTCAAGTCGCGCTTCGTGATAATACCAGACTGAACCATATCATCAACAGTCCGCGAGCCAACATCATCTTCAATCACTTGATTGAGTTTGCTTAACGCGAACATGTTATCAGCCATGCGTTCGTTAAATTCAGTACGCAATATAGTCTTGCGAGATGCTGTTTGGTATTCGTATGAACTCAGTTCATCTTCATTGTCAACTTCATTCACATGGCAATCGAGAAACTCTTGACAGAATGGTAACGCACTACGAAAGAACGTTGAATCCGCAGTGTTGATTCTTGAAAGAATCTTTTGGTTGATACGATACTCTCCACTATTGATCAATTCATCCATGCGTGATTGATAACCTTGAAAGCGGATACCTTGAGCATTACTCTTGATTGTATCGTAAATATCATTCACATACTCAGCGTTCGTATTCGTGAGACCAATCATGAATGACTTTTGCGCTGTCAAGTATTGCATCGAAGTGTCTTCAGGAAAGATGGATAGTCTGTCCAAGATAGCTAGCTCTTTGTTGATGTCATGAGTGACTAAACAGATCGCGCGAGGTTTCAGCATCATCATACCACGATGTCTGATAGACAACTCACGTAAACGCTTTGGTACATCCGCAAAGTTCGTACAGCAGAAGTATAACTTTAGATACGAACTCGATTGAATCTCTTCACCATTGATCGCGGTCTCAGTGAGAAGTTCATCTCTCTTGTGATAGAACCCAACAAGGTACGCGAGCTTGAGATGTTTCAGAGCATATGTAAGAGACTTGCCATCAATCAATGATTGCAGTTGAGTCTTGAAGACTGATGAACCAACCCACATTGGCAGAGTTATCTTTGCAAAGTCAACCATGAAGTCAAACATGATGTCCAACTTTTCATTTGCATCTTCTGCATAAATCATGAGTTGATCAATTTTTTTAGTTTGATCAGTGATCATAGACGATTGCTGATCCATCTTCGATGTTAACTCTTGATTGCTGCGAAGAAGCTGATTATTATTGCTGAGCAATTCTTTGTTACTCTCGATTAGACTATCAATCTTGTCATCTTTGCACCTTGAAAGTGCATTGGCTAAATCGAGTTGATACTTCGTATAGTATGTGATCACTTTCTCCAAGAATAGATAGTAATTCGCATAGATTTCTGCATTGATAGTATGGGTCTTATGGTTTCTTGCTCTCATCAAACATTTCTTAAATGCTTCGGGGGTGAGCATGTAAACTTTTTTATTTGATCCACCAGATCCAGTTTTATTTTGCTGCTGAATATTCAGCAGCAAAAATTCTTCGCTTTCTGTACATCCAAGAGAGACAAGTCTATCTCTAATGTTACGACTACGATCACTTGTAGTAATTCCATACTCAATTAACTTGTCGTGATGAACAATGAACTGCCCATCATTCTCTTCTTTGGATAACTCCAAGAAGTAATCCATGAAGGACATATCCATTTCAGGATGGATGATAGCTTTGACTTTCATCATGAACTCTTTCAAGTCTACTTTCTTAAAAGCATTGACGAGCGATTGAGTATATTCAGTGATGGAAGCAACCTTAACCATGATGTCAGGGTCAGCGATAGAGTCTATAAGGATGTTTATACGTGTGCTGGTATATTTGATATGTCAATCTGCAATTTTGGACTTTTTGTATGATACGATGCTTGTACAAAAATATTTGTTGCTCACATAAAAAATTTCTTCAATGCTTCAGGTGTGAGTATTTACACTTCTCATTTGAACCACGAGATCTAGATTTAATTTTTGCTGCATAAATTTATGCAGCAAAAATTATTCGCCTTTGACGAAGGCGCTAGCTTTCTTCATGAACTCGTTTAATTATAAGTTTGCAAAGTATCCGCGAGTGAATAGCAAAGTAGACGCCATTAAATAAAAAATGTAACGTCATGTATTCAATGCAATGTATCATACATTTACTGGAGAGTGTCATGGACCATCTTCAATGACAACTCTTTCACATCAAGTAAAGTCAAGTTCTCAAGCTCGTCTTCACATATGAAAATTTCTCCAAACATATTCTCATCACGAATCATGTGATGCATAGAGACTCCATCATAGATTGGTAGTGCGTCCGTATCATAGTGACAAATGTTTTCGTCTCTCAGTATCTTTACATCCACGATGAACTTGCCATTCTTGAAGAAACGTTCAGGGTTGATCTCACGAAATGAATATTTTCCATTGTAAAGAATGATAGAGCGTTCAACTCTATACGTGCATAAGTGAATGTCAACTCCATATTCAATCGCCATACCCATACACAAGATAGGGCAGTCAGAGAAGTAAAGACCAATCTTATCCGTGTCATCGCAGCGGTTCGCTTTCAGATGGTGACTTTCATCAAGTGCATTGCGAGCACGATAGATGATAGACCCAGCAGGCAGAATTCTCATGCTCATGTTTGATAGTGTCTTCGTGCGCAATTCACAAGTGGTTATATTTATACATGAGCCAATGTGATTTTATGCTCAGATACAAAAAAATGTAACTGACGCATATGTTGCGTCATGGTGATGAATCAATTACTCGTCATCTTCATCATCTTCTTCATCTTCAGAATTTACTGAACTTGTCTGATTGATACCATATACATCTTTAATCATTTCAATAACATCATCGTAAGTAATGTATGGATTGATTTTGTATGAAAATGTTAGTTTTGTGAATTTGACTGAAATGTCGTTGACCTTCACCTTTGGAGTTGATTTCTTCTCGTTTACATACACGCGCTTTGCAAGTGCATGGTCGCGATTGTATTGAGCAATCTCTTGCTTAAGAGCCGCGTTGTGTAGAGTATCAGAGAGTGCATTTTTCTTGTTCAACTCATCAACGAGTTCTTTACGTTTCTGTACAAATACATTGTGCACATCCCGACGAAGATCAACTCCTGATTCAGAATAGAAAGTTTCAATTGCAATTGTTCCTTCGTCAGATCCATTGAGTTGTTTAGTAACATATTTCTTCTTTCCTTTTTTGAACTGAGTGTTGTATTCAGACGGGTCTGTAACATTCTGTACCATTAAGGCGCCATAGTAGTCACTTGTCTTTGTGTCATCAGAGTCTGACTGTTTCGTAGAAACCTTCTTCGTTGACGATGAAACCTTCTTTTTAGCTGGGGCTTTCTTCTCGCTTACGCATGATTTGTTCGCCTCTTCTGTTTCGTTTACTTCATCGATTGTATTCTTTGATTCTTCATTCAGCTCAGCAATCTCGCGCTTCAGTTGATCGATCTTGTTATCTTTATCAGCAAGAATCTTTTTATTCGCATCAGCATGAAATGATTTCAGAATTGCTGAGATTATAAGCGCATACGATGAATCAAGCCACACAAGAAAGTTATCATACAACATTGGATGAATGTAAGTACCACGCGTTGGAGCTTTTCCATCTATGATTTCAATCTTGAGTTCATCAACTTCAATGTTGGTCAATTTAGAACAACAACGAAATAGTTTCATAGTAGATTTGTTTTGAATCCAATCACTTACACGCTTAGAGTGTTGACGAGATTCTTCATCAACATCTTCTTCGTCATCTTCATCTTCGATGAGTCTAGTCACGAGAGTTGCAGTTTTAGTCACGTTATAGTAACCTGACTGGTCATGCATGAAGATAGTAATACGTTCATCAATATCATTCTTAATAGAAGTAAACTTGTTCATTACTGCTTTGATAGGTTGCAATCACTGAAAGGCGTTTGGAGCGTCTGTGATATATTTCAGATATACGCTTTCAATTTTATACTCTTCGTGCTTCATATGAAGTATGAGCAAAAAAAGACATAGACTTCTATAGTCTACAAGAACGTCAGTCACTCTCTTCATCCGTGTTGTTAGAATCATCAGACAGGTTGTCAGGAATTGGCAGATCAGAAATATCGATGTTCTCGACCTCAGCAACCTTCTTCAACGCTTTCAAGTCGCGCTTTGTGATGATACCAGACTGAACCATATCATCGACAGTCCGCGAACCAACATCATCTTCAATTACTTGATTGAGTTTGCTTAATGCAAACATGTTATCAGCCATTCTTTCATTAAACTCAGTACGCAATAGAGTCTTGCGTGATGCTGTTTGGTATTCGTATGAACTCAGCTCATCTTCATTGTCAATCTCATTCACATGGCAATCAAGAAACTCTTGACAGAATGGTAGCGTACTACGAAAGAATGTCAAGTCAGCTGAAGTAATTCTTGAAAGAATCTTTTGGTTAATACGATACTCGCCACTATTGATCAGTTCATCCATTCGTGATTGATAACCTTGAAAGCGGACACCTTGAGCATTACTCGTGATCGCATTGTAAACATCACTGACATACTCAGCGTTCGTATCAGTGAGACCAATCATGAATGACTTTTGCGCTGTCAAGTATTGCATCGAAGTCTCTTCAGGAAAGATGGATAGTCTGTCCAAGATAGCTAGCTCTTTGTTGATGTCATGAGTCACTAAACAGATTGCGCGAGGTTTCATCATCATCATCTCTCTGTGTCGGATAGACAACTCACGCAAACGCTTTGGTACATCTGCAAAGTTTGTACAGCAGAAGTATAACTTTAGATACGAACTCGATTGAATCTCTTCACCATTGATCGCGGTCTCAGTGAGAAGTTCATCTCTCTTATGATAGAATCCAACAACATAAGCAAGCTTGAGATGTTTCAAAGCGTACGTAAGAGACTTGCCATCAATCAATGATTGCAGTTGAGTTTTGAAGACTGATGAACCAACCCACATTGGTAGCGTTATCTTTGCAAAGTCAACCATGAAGTCAAACATGATATCCAACTTTTCATTTGCATCTTTTGCGTAAATCATGAGTTGATCAATTTTCTTAGTTTGATCAGTGATCATAGAGGATTGCTGGTCAATCATCGTAGATTGTTTATCCACCTTCGTGAGTAAATCTTTGTTACTAACAATTAGACTTTCAATCTTCATTGATTGTTGATCAATCTTGTCATCTTTGCATCTCGATAAAGCATTGGCTAATTCAAGTTGATACTTCGTATAGTATGTAATCACTTTCTCCAAGAAGAGATAGTAATTAGCATAGATCTCAACATTGATAGTATGAGTACTATGCTTAGTTGCTCTCATTAAACATTTCTTAAATGCTTCAGGTGTGAGCATGTACACATTTTTAGTTGATGCTCCGCCTTGTTTCACCGGCTGCACAAATTTGTGCAGCCGGTAATCTTCGCTTTCTGTACATCCTAAAGATTCAAGCCTAACTCTAATCACACTGCTTCGAGTACTTGTTGTTACGCCATACTCAATTAACTTGTCATGATGAACAATGAACTGCCCGTCATTCTCTTCTTTGGATAACTCCAAGAAATAATCCATGAAGGACATATCCATTTCAGGATGGATGATAGCTTTGACTTGCACCATGAACTCTTTCAAGTCTACTTTCTTAAGAGCATTGACGAGCGATTGAGTATACTCAGTGATTGAAGCAACCTTAACCATGATGTCAGAGTTAGCGATAGAGTCTATAACGATGTTTATACGCGTGCTGGTATATTTTAGTTTGTCAATCTGCAATTTTGGCCTTTTTTGTATGATGTAGTGATTGTAAATAGCTAAGTAGCTCTAATCAGACGCTTATCAAATACTTCAGCGTGTACATGTACGCATTTTTGCAGCCGCATCTACTTTGTTTTCTGAGCTGCGGAAATTTCCGCAGGTCAGAAAATACTGACTCTCCATGCATTCAATCATCATGCAATACTTGAACAAAAAAATATACGTCATACGATATGCATTCATGTAATGAACATTTACTTTGCAATATGTATCAAATATAATCAAACAATATGTGAATCAAATCAAATGGCGCGTTCGTCTTGCTAAACATCATCATCTGATGGTGTTTCTTGATTGCATTGACAGGGCCTTGTTCAGACATGTTAAGTCTATCTTTGTGTATAATCACGAAATCGTATGGTAGCTTCATGTAGCTCAATCCATGCAGGTTAAACATTTTCATTGCAATTATCCAGAGCAACTCCGTACACAGTTGAACATTCTTTGCTTTGTAAAAGTCCCAGTCAATGCGTTCAGGAAAGATGCTAACAAATTCTTGTGAGAAAATGCGGCCATTTGTAATGTTTGTCCAGTCAATACGATTATGTCCGTAGACAATGATATTCTCAGATAGAAAGTTATTCTTGGATAGAATTCTCCAGTTGATCCTATGTTGAAACTCAATGATAAATGAGTCTGAGAAATTCTGCGACTCACTTAAGTACTCCCAGTTCAGTTCATTTTGAAACTCCCTCATGAATTGCTCTGATAGATGGTTGTTCATGCAGATAGATTGCATGTTGATTCTTCCTCTAAACTCGCGAATGAAACTTTCACTCATTATTTGCTTTCTCGAAACACTATCCCAGTCCAGATAATATTGAAACTCCCTCATGAAAGCTTCAGACATTAATTGATATTCACCTGCCCACATCCAGTCAATGCTATGAGCAAATTCTCTCATCAAAGATTCAGAAAGATTCTGATAGATTGATACACACTCCCAGTCTAGACGATCAGCAAATTCTCTAATGAATGAATCAGACAATTCTTGGTGCTCGCACACTGCTTGCCAATCTACACGGTCTTGATAAGCACGAATGAAAGATTCTGAGAGTGTCTGATTCTCGCAAACACTCGTCCAATCTATTTTATCAGCAAAGTGCGCCATAAACGATTCGGACAGTTCTTGACATGAGCTGATATACTCCCAGTCCAGTAAGAAACTAAAATCATACATCAACTGCTCGGAGAAATTTTGTTTCACGCTCATGATCTTCCAGTTGAGAAACGCAACGTATTCACGAATGAATGACTCTGAAAGATTTTGATACGCTGAGATTGTTAACCAGTTTACGCGATCGATATTGTTTCTGATGTATTCCTCGGAGTGTTTCTGCATCCAGTGAGAATCAATCGCCATCGTTGGTATTGGTTTGAGTTGAAGATGCTTCGGGCTGTAATACAACGTTGATTGTATATATAATTTCTCTAAAGTGGATTTTATGCTCAAAATATGGTATGCATCAATGTTATACAAAAACAACAGAATCGCATATGTAGCGACATTGCGCGTTATACGAAATCAAATATTCTATTGATTATAACCATAGGCATTGTTGTGCGCAAGAATAGAATGTACTTATCATGTTTTGCAATAGCGTTTAGTGGACCATGATCTATCATGTTTAGTTTATTGCTATACTTCAAAACGAACTCATATGACATTGTCATGTATGATAGATTTGCAAGTGATCTATTTTGTTCTGCAATACGACACAAACAATCTTTAGACAGTTGAATGTTAAGCTCTCTATAGTAACTCCAATCAATGTAATCTACAAACCGTTCAACAAATGGTTCTGTGAATTGCCGCCATTCAAAAAGTCTTTGATAACGCATATCAATTCTATCAGATGCGTATGATATAATTTGCTCTGATAATTGGTTATTGAATGCTAATTGTTGCCAATCAATCACATCAGTAAATTCAATGTAGAATGCATCGCTATAATTATTCATATAGTTGAGACTTGACCAGTCAACTCTATGTTGTAACATGCGGATAAAATCTTCACTCAAATCTTGTACTTGAGATATAGTTGACCAGACTACAGAATCTTGAAACTCATTTATGAATGCTTCAGTCAGATGTTGATAACGCGAAATATAATACCAGTTTACTTTATGATGAAACTCGCGAATCAAATCTTCGCTAAGCTGATAACGTGAAATAACGTTCCAATCAACGCGATGATGAAACTGGCGAATACAATCAGGTGATAAAGATCTCTGCGATAATTGTCTCCAATCTAACTTGTCTTCAAACTCTTGCATCATGTCCTGACTGATATTGTTCATCATTGTAATAGACATCCAGTTTAAGCGATCTTGATATCTACGAATGAAATCGTCACTATATGGTTGAAACTCTGATAGTTCATTCCAATCCCAACGATCATGAAACTCATCAATAAAGTTTTCGCTGTAACGATAAGGTATATCTTGATATGTACCGTCAGGTGATTCCACGACAGCTAAATTTGTAAATCTTGGTTTACTTAACTGCTTCCAATCAACCTTATCATGAAATGCACGGATCACATTTTCATCTAACAGTTGGTATCTTGATATTAATCTCCAGTCGATTAGTTTATGATGTTCACAGATGAATTCACTTGAAAAGTGATGATACCTTGAAAGCATATTCCAATCAACCAAATCAGAATACTCTCGAATATATTCATTTGATAACGGTTGATACTTACAAATGCTTGACCAATCTATTTTCATTCCTGAATGAGCACGTTGTAGATTGGCTATGCCTCTGAGTATTTTATCGGTGAATGATATGTTCAAACATACTTCAACCCAGCTGGATTCATTATTGAGTAAAAGTTTATTATAAAGACGTTGAGTGATAGTTGAATATTCCAGATGAGCAGAATCAGAGATTAACATATCGTCCATTATCTCCAAATAGAATTCACGAGTTGATCTATGATTAGACATATCAGTTGGTATCTTGATAGTGACTTCATGGAGACTCATTGCGTTTACTTGCAGTTGTAAATATCCTTCTCTTGAAGATATACTTACTTTCCAAATCTGCAATTTTGAACAAAAAATATACGCGTCATGGTTCTACATAGTTAAAGCCAAAGTCATTGCAAAAGACCATATGCGCAATGACACATTTCTAATTAAACTTACTTTGAAATTCACAGATGAAAGAATCGCTTAGAGATTGACATCTTCTAATCTTAATCCAATCTACATATTCGTGCATTTCACAAATAAAGTCTTCGTTTAGTTTTTGAAATTCTGAGATAAGTGTCCAGTCAAGTTCGTCTTTGTAATCACGAAGAAATGATTCGCTTAAAACTTGATATCCAATTTGACTCATATCTACTAAATCATCAAATTCACGAATGAAGGCTTCGCTTAATCCTGAAGATAGTCCAACATAATCCCAATCGACTATATCTTGATTGTTTCTAATGAACTCTTCAGAAATATTTTGATAGGTAAAAGCAGATTCCCAATCAACATCTTCGGCGTTCTTAATCAGAAACTCATCGCTTAGTTTATATGCTTCGTACACTCGATTCATGTCGATTTCATTCCAATAGTCTACAATGAATTCATCACTTAATCTTCTACACCATGCCAGATCTTGAATATTAAAAAGGTCTTTGAAACTGTTGAACGTGTTCTTTAACTTCATTTATTTTTTATGATTAAATTGATATAAGAAATAAATGATATAATGACCAGTCATGAAAGACAATGACAACAAAAAATACCTGCCAATCAGAGAAGCTTCAGCTTCCACCGGAATGGGTCAAGCATTCCTTCGGAAGGCGTTTAAAGAAGGTTTACTTGAAGGTTATACAACTCCAGCCGGACAAAGAAGATTTTGTAAAGACTCTCTTCGAAAGTTCTGTGAACGACCTGTACAAGCTCAAGAACAACCAGAAAAAATCAACTTCATCTACGCAAGGGTCTCTTCAAAAAAACAATATGATGATCTGGCTAGACAAGTTACATACTTACAAGAGTGGACAGCCAACTCAGGAATTAAGTACGATGTTATTGAAGATATTGGATCAGGAATTAATTTCAAGCGAAAAGGCCTGCAAACCATTTTGGACAAATGCATCAAAGGAGTTATCGGAAACGTTACAGTTGCCCACCGTGACCGATTGTCACGATTCGCGTTCGATCTTATTGAATGCATCGTTCAAAAAGCTGGAGGAACCATCACGGTCATCGATGACGATCACGGAAACAAAACATCTGAGCAAGAACTCGCAGAGGACTTGCTCAGTATCGTCCATATCTACAGCTGTAGACAGATGGGTAAGCGATCATATACCAGAACACGAGACAACAATAACAAAGACACTCACGATGACATTTCAACCAACGGAGGAGCAGAGAGCAATGTTGGATCGGAATCTCAAAGTTAGTAATTATACTTACAACAAGACAGTCACACTGATTAATAACTCTAAAGGACAAAAGCTATCTAAGTTCACACTTCGTGATCAATTAGTCACTGTAAGCACAAGAAAAGGTTGTGAACTGTTTAACAAGGTATCAAACGCTAAGTTAAAGATAAGTAATGTTATCAAAACATTACTTAAAACTCGTAAGCTTAAAAATGTAGTTCGTGCTTTTATCATCAAACAAAAGATTTGGAGAGTTGTGAAAGCATGGTATGACTTTATTAAAGAATCAACACCCCCAGTAAGCAATCAAACATTAAAGCCTTTTGAAATTGCTATCCACAAAGATATTCGAGCAAACGCTGTATTTGAATGTTATACGAATTACACAAATTGCATGAATGCAGTCAAGTCAGGTAGAATTCGTTTCTTCAAGCTGAAATATAGATCACGACGAAAGAATAAATGGAGTATGGGAATTACTAAAACAATGATTAAGATTGACAATGGTAACCTACGATTTACGGATTCAAGTTTAACTGACAAAAGAATTCGTTTTGCAAACAGAACCAGAAAGTTATTAAGAAATGTTACTGAGATAAAGGATAGTACAATTACAAAAGAGAACGGAGTATACAAACTACGTCTACCAGTTGTGATTACGATTCCACAAAACATTGAAATAAAGAAGGTTGTTGGAATTGATCCAGGTGTGAGTACGTTTCTCAATATGTTCTGTCCGGAACAAACAGTAACAATCAAGCAATCCGAAGAAATCAAAAGTATTGACAAGTTACGTAAGCGCATCAAAAAATTACGGAAGAGCAAACAACGAAAACGCATTCGTCGTAGTATGCTATGTAAGTTAGATAAAAGACTTGCAAACATCGTTGATGAATTGCATTGGAAGTCTATCACTTATATTGTGAACAATTACGATTTGATCTTCTTAGAGAAGTTTGAAAGTCATTCAACTGTGAAAGGCGGCAAGAACAAACACACAAATCGTAATACAAACAATCTCAAGCATTACAAGTTCAGAGAGCGTTTGATGTATAAGGCAAAATCTTTGAGTAAGATCGTATCTCTCGTGAATGCTCATCACACAACTAAGACATGCTCTAGTTGTGGAACTCTCAAAGATATGAAGCTGAGCGATCGTACATATGATTGCTCTGTATGCAATCTTACTTTTAATCGTGATTTTAATGCCGGTAAGAACATGATACTGAAAGGAATGTGTTGATCTCTACACATAGGACTGCGTTCATAGTCCTTAAAAGAATCGAGCATAACATAAAAAGAGATAGAGTTTTCGTATATTTTATACGACGACCTATGATAATCTTGTATCGTCTGGTAACAAACGATAAGTTATGTTAGGGTTTTATGAACGGTTTAAAACTAAATCTAAATCTGATTAGTTTCTGACATTGACCATCATTGCAAAGAGCATCCGAGCTCTGATTACTATTGAGTTTGTTTTGGTTCGACATTGTTCGAGTTGATGGTGTGAGGCTTTGTTGTTTCTATCGCGTGTTGATATTTTATGTGTATCAATCTGCAATTTTAAACATTCATAAAAAATGAAAGCTTCGCGATTGCAGCCAACGCATTATAGTATTACTCAACGATGACGCTGTTTCTTCAACGATTTGCCACGGCCCGAGAACATATCTATGAAATCATTGAGTAATTCATCTGATACATGATTATTACCAATCACGGTCCAATCTATTTTGTATTGGAATTCACGCATGAATTCTTCTGACATGGTTTGAATACATGTAATACTTGTCCAATCAACTTTATCTTGAAAGTCGCGAATGAAACGCTCTGATAGTTCTTGACTAAAGCTAATCTTCTCCCAATCAACTCTATTTCTAAAATCGCTAATGAATGGCATACTCAAACGCTGAAAGCTTGATATCTCTGACCAATTCACTTTATGTTTGAACTCACGAATGAATGATTCAGATAGCGTCTGATATTTTGAAATAGAATCCCAATTAACCTTATTTTGAAATTCTCTGATGAATGATTCAGATAGCGTCTGATATTTTGAAATGCAATCCCAATTCAGCTTATTTTGAAATTCGCGGATAATATCCGCAGATAAATGTTGATTCACTGAAATCACATCCCAAGGTGCAATGCATTGCAAAAGTCTTATGTAAGCATCAGTAAATTTGATATGAGTCCAAATGAGAGATAAATCCATTGACTGGCTATTCATAAAAGTATCATAGAATGATTGCGAAACGGTATTGACCGAACTATTTTCAATTGGCTCTGAAATCGTCACCGGAATAGTAATTGTAGTTACTTCATGACTATTCGTCGGATGAAAGTTAACATTCAATGAAATGTGCGGCATTGTTTACTTCGTACTCTGGTTAATTAATACTCTGGAGTATATTTAATATATTCGAATGCAATTTTGGCCATAAAAAAAGTTACACCATAGTTACACGTAATTGACTACACACTCATCATCAGAATATTCATATTCCTCTTCAGATTCCGAACTGTCAGAATTACTGTGTTGACCGACGAGAACGTATGGATTCTTTTTTGTATGTTCATTCTTATCAGAGTCTGAGTCATCAATTGAAAGAGTAGATGGTAGTTCCTCTAACATGTCATGATTAATGTTGCTACCACTGCGCCGATCTAATGCTTTAATTTGAGATTGTATTGACGTCATCGTGAGGGATAACATTGCTAACTGCATCTTAATAGTATTCACTTGGTCAACCAGTGATCTTACTATTGGATCCATGATTGTTATATTATACTTCTATAATTCATGTTTACGTTGCGTAGCGAAGTGAAATAGAACCTGCTGTCATAACTAAGAAGTTGATGCACGTTGCACAAACACTCATTGTTGCTGTATGATCAGTGTGTATGAAAGAGCTTGTATATGCAATGTATTGATCACGCGATTGACTGAAGTTTAGATATCCACTTGGTTGCGATTCATTTGGATATATACTAAATGTCATTAGATATGCGCCACAATCACTTGGTGTCATGATACGCTCACCGCCATATCTCAATGGTATGTATGAGTTGTAGAATATACTTGGATTGGCTTCGTATATAGTTGAATCATTTGATATCAGCGATACCGAATCAACGGTGGGTGATGTTTCATAATAATATACTGGAGTGTATGCGATTGTAGTTGTTCCTGCAACTGTGATGATAGATGCATATTTTATTTCTTTGTATGTGGCTACATCATTAACTCTCCATAGTTCTGCTTTGTTTTCGTTCAGTTCGTTTTCTTTTGGTCTGAATGATATGTATAGACTCTCAACGGCATGTTTAATATCGCTAATGTTGATCATGTCATAAGGTTTATTTAATATACGCTCTACTCGTTTATGAATTCGTACGATACTAAATTGCGTTCTATGTTTAAACAACTCTGCGACTTCAGGTATGGTATAAACATGATTGGTGACAAGATTGCATACTTCAATTGTTGGTTCTATGTATTTACCCCCATCATTAGCATAGTCAATGACACTTACACATTCATCCATAGGCGCAATATCAAACTCAATGAAAGCCTTGTCATATGTAAGATTCCAATTTGATAAAGCAAAAGCTGGATCTAAATTATACCAAAATAGTAATGGTATGAACATGTCTAATGGCTCATGTGTATGCTTCGGGGTTTGAAATCCATCATAGATGAATTTTTTTTCTCTAACGGATTGCTTGGTTGGATCTTGTAAGAATGTTCCTATCCGCGGGGTTTCTTGACCAACGCAACGATCCCATCCTGTTTTTTGATCTTTACTTACATGAAACCTGTAATACATTTCCATTTCTTCTCTTCCATATCTATCAATCACAACTCCATCAATGACAAGTCTCACTTCTTTCAATAATCTATGACCGATGAAGTCAAACCATCTAACTTTATTTTCTTTATGAGCTGCAGTCAGTCCAGATATTGTTATATGCAAAGCTTGATCAGTGATGAAGTCACCATAGATTGGTATCTTTAGTCTACTTGACGAACCAAAGATTGGTAGCGGTGTTGTCCCAATTTCAGAGTATCCATATGCAACTGACACCAGCGGCTTGAATGTTGTATTGATAAAGAAACTATGTGTTTGACGAACATCATCATACGTGGCATTTACATTCTGAGTTTTCAGTCTAATGATTTGCGTTTGAAGTTGAGCTTTCAACTGCAAATACTGATCAATCTCTTCCTGCGAAGAATCATTGCTAAAGAGTTTATCCACGTATGAATCAATAATGTTGATTTGGTTTTGTCGTGCTTCGATTGCTTCATCTCGCTCTTTGATTTTAGTTTGCTGTAGTTGAGCTATTCTATTCAAAAGCTGATCCTTAGCAAGTAAGTATTTATCCAAATCAGCAGTGTTTGCCATGATAATGGCGTAACCATTTTGTAGAATAGATTGCGACATTGTAGTCTATATTGAATTAATCAACGTTGAACATGTATCATAAAAAAAGAATAGCCAATATGGCTCTACACAATAACTACAATGCATTCGTTGTCAGCGTCAACGAAACTCACAACTGTAATTGTTTTCTTTGTTGCGCGCATAGAGGTGCACACACCACGAAACAAGATATACATCATGTAAACAAAGATCAACAAACTCACTGCAATAGATGCAATCTCGTAGTTGGTGAGGTGAATAGTCATTGCCATAGTGTTTGAATTATATATTGTAAAGCCACATGTGATTTTATGCTCAGTTTAAACATTTGCAGATGGGGCGTCGTCGATCACATATGAAGAACCACTTGATGTTGTTGGAGGTGTTGATGGTGTCATGTCTTGGGTTGGTTCTTCATTCTTCACAATACAATACGCGCATACGCCAAGCATGATGCATACAGCAAAGAACGATAATAGCAATATCATAGCTGAATCTATGTCACCAGAATGAGTCATAGTCATGTGATATGATCGCGAACGCTTGTATACCATTGAAGTATATTTTGTATCGTGGCGCGTCAATTTTAAACATAGTTAATCTGAATACTTGTATCTATCAGTAGGGACATACTTAAACCCTGAAGTTACATTACATATCTGCAACCATATTTGATCATTTTGAACTAATGTTTGCGTGCCTTGCAAATGTATAAATGATAGAAGATTCTTTCGCTTGTTGAAGTCTGATACATGCATTTCGATAAGTTTCCAAATCACAAATGGATAGAACACCATGTTTGACTTATTGCTTGGGCGGATAATATTATACGCTTTCACTGCCTTTGAGAATGAGTTTGTTATATCTTGTGTCTCTGCGTAAGTAAGCTGCGGCGGTATAGTTCCAGTAATCAGTCTTTTGATTAAAGCAACATGCTCGTTGAGCTCAGTAAGTCCAGTGTCTTTTAAATATCGCCTTAGTTGCTCTATCGTTAATCTTTTCTTATTTGTTATTCCATCTCGTTTGATACACATTTCAATCTTCTCCAGATGTTTATCTGAGATTGTATTTGTCTCTCGTGCTTGAATACGTTCCAACCATGATTTACAATGCTTTGATGGTTCATATCCAGCATGCTTATAACGGGTGCTATCTTGTGAATAGAATTGATTGTCGTCAAATACAGTTCCTTTTAGTTCGTAAATATATCCACAATTATTACATACAATTTCACTTGAACCAACCAGCACTTGCATGACGTTGCCACATTCGCAGTAATCAAATACTTCCTCTATTAATTTAAAATCTAATTTGATATTATTGAATTGTTGAACTAAATATCTGAGTCTATTCAGCATGTCACTACACTCTTGAGAGATAACTATTTTTTGTGATTTTGATTTCTTATGCGTGGCTTTTTCATCTTGTACGATTACTATCTTTGATATCGCATTGAAGCATGTATCATACTCATGCATGAGAAGATCTGATGTGTCATAAATATTTTCTGATGCAATATAATTTGACAGTTTTAGATAAATAGCCCATGTTCGTTCTCTCGATCTACGAACATGTGATGCGTTCGAATGAAATCTAAAATATTTAAAATCATAACAGTGCTCTTTAAAAATGTTAATTAATTCCTCAATATCAAACGTCGCTGACTTTGCAGTTGAAGTCATGATTGGATTATAATGTGTCTTGTGATCTGAATAGATATGAAGATATCTTGAGTTAAACTGATCTGCATGCTTGTCAATAACAGAGTAATAATCTGATATGAATGATACGATACCAACATTAAATCTACTCATTGTTGCTTTATACTCATCATATAGAAAGCACAACTTTGACCTTATAGATTGGATTGAATAAATATATGATGAATGGTGACAATGAGTGCCGATGTATTGGAGCACTTTGTCGAGTACTTCTTTTGATTCATCAATGATTCGATCTCTTTCATGTAGATTATGCAAAACATGCTCAAATGAAGTGTTGGACGTTGACATTATCTATGGATAAATATGCAAAATGTGCGTCTATATTCAATATATTGTTATTTGAATATACGACTAACTTTGTAACATCAACGATATAATTGTCAACCATGAGTAAAGAACTCTTTGATACGCTAATTAAAGATATCCAAGAAGGCAACATTGAGTCAGTTGAAAGTAAAGTTGCTGAGCTAAGTGAAGAACAACTCAATGCACTCTTTGGCGAGGCTCAACCTTTTAAAGCTCTTGGTACAGCATCATCTGATCGAATTGTCATTGGTTCAGTAAGCAATCTTAGAGAGAAGTATCTAAAGAAACTAATCACAACTGCGATGGTGGCATTTCTATTTCAAATGAAGAATGAATATACTCTTGAAGAATCTGATCTGATTGATCCGCCCATCAAAGATGACTTCTATGAAGAAGCAAAAGCGAAAAAGCTTCCAGACAATTATAATACAGATATTCTTCACACTACCATCGTTGCTGAAGTATACAAAGAGCGCTATCCTGATGGTGAGCTGATCAACTTCAAAGATATGGAGAATGCACTAAGCGAAGAAGATCTCATTGAAGTTGGCAAAAAAGAAAATGAGCGTTATGCTGAGCTAACAAATAATGAAAAGATTTTTAATGCGCCTAAATACGACGAAGCAATGCACAAAGCTATTCAACATCAATCTGATGAAGAGCGTGTTATTATTGAACGCTTTCTTAAGCGCCTATTTAAGTTTGACAAAGATCATCACATCCAGAAGGGTCAACATGAAATTAATGATGACCCTGAGCGTGTTGATATCAGTCTACTTAAAGATACAGTTTATGAGAACATCCCGCCAAATGATACTCACTGCCGCTTCAACTCATACTATGAAATTAATTATGAGAAAATGCGCGAAGCAACAAAACATATTTATAATCTAAAGCCTGACCTTGAACACGCGATGATCGTATACGATGTTGTAGACAAACAAAAGGATGTTGATGATTTTATTCACAAATATGGATCATCATCTAAATATGACATCGTGTCGTTTCCGCTAAACAAATGGACTCTGATGGGACCATTCTCTGAGAATCGCTCGCGTGTGGATTACTACAACAAACATAATTCCATTATTAAATCCATTCTTGAACAACAAGAGAAGGATGCGGCGCTTGGTGAGGATCTAATGAAGAAACGTATCAAACACAAAAAGGTCAAGGCAGAAAAGATCTTTGGTAAAGACTCTCCGCAGTTTAATGAATACCGTAAACTTAGTCCATCTGAGCTTGAGCAGAAATACAATGCAACCATTGAAGAACTTGATGATGGTAGCATTAAGGTAACCCGTGAAGTTACGGTCAATGCAGAGACCGGAGAAGAAATTAAGATTGACGAAGATGGTGTACCGGACAATGCGCTCGAGGTGCCAATTACTACAATTAATGCAAAGACTGGAGAAACTTCACAGTCTCGTATGTTCACGGCAAGTGAGAAAAACTAATAGAATATTTTTTTTATCTTGTGTGATAGATTACGATTTATGTACAACATTCATGAAAGATAGATTTGGTTTTGGATTTGCTATGAATGTACTCTTTGTAGTTGTAGTGCTTTTCTTTTTGAGTACATAAACAATTGTCACCGCGATGCCCACACCAATTATTAGAAGCAGGATAAACATGATCATATATCTTGAATATCGTGATGAGGGCATTGTCATCATTGATGGTCTCATTGACCAATTAGAAAAGTATGATGGTTGACTCATCTGAGGTTGATATGAGTTTTGATACATTGACGGCATGAAGGACTGAGGCTGATTAAGAGAAGCGCCTGTATCATATGCGCCCATACTACCAAATCGGTTAACGAACGGCTGATTTACTGGTCCAATAAAATTGTTCGCATTCATGATAGAACTGTTATCGTTGATGTTATATATGATACCAAAAAGTAATTCTACGAATCTATGAGATAAAAAAAGTTACTTCACATGAAAAGCGATTGCTTGCATGAGAGTATCCGCTATGTCATCAAGATTTGTTTTCTTGATGTGACTTACGCAATCAAGTTTATCGATGAGTGTAAGCAAGTATAGCATATTGGTTTTGGTATGATCCTTATTAGCTTTATAGTTGGTTGACGATCTCGCAAGAAACATAGATAAAGTAAGTTCTGGATGAAACGAAATCGTATTCTTCCAGCTTGGTCTCATAGTGTGAATTGGATATCGCCCCGCATAGTGATACATAACCATGTTGAATATTGCATTTGCAGTATGATTTGAATTCATTTGATACTCAATCAAGACAACTATTTCATCATCACTGCAACATGCATCTACAGTTTTATCAACTGATGCAAGCGTATCCTTTAACGAAATAGCCTTTGCATGAATTGATGTATCTTTTAACTTTGATCCTTTATTCAAATCATAAACGTTCATCATTAAAGGTTGTATCAATGAGTCAAGATAAGAATTAAGTTTGATTGGATCTTTATCGTGTTGAATATTCTTAAAGCTCATCATTCGATAGATACCTATTGCAAGTGATTTCGTTGCAACATCAATGCTAATGTAAGTCGGCATGTTGAGAGTATATAATATTCATCTACGAATCAATTTTCGTCTTTTGAATTTGCTTTGCATCTGATATCATAGTTGTGTTTAGCGTTCGTAAAATATTTCTATATTCAGTGATATCAATGTGACCACCATATGATGTCAGGTCATAGATGCATGGCGCCTCTTTAAACTCGTCTATTTTTTTATTATAGAACTCAATGAACAACATCTTCATCATAGTGATTTTGTCTCTCAGAATGTTGTTGCGTGCGAAATCAGATTGTGACTTAAGAAATGCAAACGCACATGCAAATCCACAAAAGAGGCCGTGGGTATCAAACTCTTTACCTCGTGTTGTATTTCTAATTTGTCGTGGAATAAAACATGGAAGACCTTTAAAGCTTAATCCGCAATACCAACATTTTAGTGTAACGTCTTTGTAAGCTTCAGCCCATTGTTTTTTATTTCTAAATCTCGTTACTCTGATATCGTTCATCGCTCGTTGACATGGTTCATAGTTTGATTGTTCTTGCATCGCAATATTGTCTTCAATCATATGCTCTTCAAGTGTTTTCACTTGAGAATAGAATACGCCTTGAAGAAATATTGTGTTTCGAACTGGTATCTCCATGATGCAATGTATATAAGTTTATTATGACATCAGCACAAAGTTATTTTATATCATGATAATATAGAACTGAGAATGAATACTCTATCCGTCGCTCGTATTGTTGTTTACGCTGTACTTGTTATCGCATCCCTTGTATTAGTGATCATGTTCGTGGCATGGCCTCACATTATTACCGGTATTCGTAACACCGCGGATTCAAAAAAATGTTATACAGTGACAAAGACCATGGGTATTGTATTCTCAAGTGTGATTCTAACTCTATCATCAGTTGACTTTGCTTCATCAGTTTATAAAACTATGAAGTCAAGCAAGAAACGTGATTTCTTTCTTTAAACCAATTAATTCAAACAATTAAATGGTTTCATTCATATAATATAAAATGTTTGATAAGCTCAGTAGCGTAGTGAATAAAGTTATCGACGCTCCTCTAAAAGTGCTACCTTCTGTGATTGTAGATTCACGAAAGATTGCGGCTCTATTCGCAGTTGTATGCTTTGGGCTCATTGCTATGTTTGTATATAGCAATGTCGAAGTCACTTATGTAGATGCTAATGATGATGGCGTTATCAGTGGTTCAGAGCTCAGCCCCGTAGTTGCAAACAAACACTCAGTAGATTACAATGCGCGATGGGTTGGTGTTGCTCTCGCGGGTATCGTTGGTCTATCGCTAACTAAGCGCGCTATTTGGTTTCGCTAATTAGCCGGGCATTAAGTTATTCAGATCACTGATATGACTACGAATGCTATTTTTTTTGTATGTAACATTGGCGTTAAGACTATCACCCGCCTGTAGTTTTCTTCTTTGTGATTGCGTGATTAAGCTTGGCAGAAGTTCCATCATGAGTCTGGGCGCTACACCAATATTGTTTCGTGCAACAAATCTGCTAACTGCAGTACTGGTTTCAACACGAATGCGTTTCAGTTTTGATTTTACAACATCGCTGTATCCGGTGATGTCAGGCTTACATCCAAAGTATGAATGCTTTCCGTTAAATACCATCTCAAGCAATGATGCTCCTGCAACTAAAGCTTCCTCTGCAATAGAATTGTATTTTAGTTTGTTATATTTGAATGTGAGACGTCTATGAACTTCTTCAATGCGCCGTAGTGGCGCATCATACGAAACATAGTATTGAGAGCCATCGACGGTCACTCCAAGTTCGCCAAGATCGTCTCTGAGAGCTTCAATCTGCTCAAGTAATGTATTCTTACGTTCTTCTTCAATCTCTTGTTCCATGTCAATGTTCATCTTTGGCACATGCTCCATAACACGACTGATACTATTTTGTAAATGTTCATCTCTGGTCTTTTGCATGTAATAGTTATCTTTGCTATCAGAGATGTATTGAGGCGGATTGATTGACTTCGACATAACTGATTGCACCTCCGCGTTATCTTCATCGTCGTCATCATCTTCGCCGTCTTCTCCATCTTCATTTTCATCTTCTTCATTGTTGTTACCATCAGCAATCACGGATTCTATCTCTTCCATTGCCTGCTCATACTCCTGAAGTATATCAGCTTCATTTTCGTCTTCAGTTGCATCTTCCGTTTCCTCAATAGTATCAATATACATGTTCTTAATCTTTTTCTCCATGTCATCGATGTCTACTGAATTTGAAATCTTTTCAACATTTAGTAAAAGGCTAATACCTGATATATTTGATCCATGATCGATAACAGTATCGTCCATTGTTATTCAAATAACAACCTATATTTGTTTCTTCAAGAACATTACAATCACTATTGAATCATTAAGATTACAAATTATTATATTCCAATGTGCGTATGACGATTTGGCTGTCCATGAATTGATCTACGAGTAATATTTGATTCCAAAGGTGATAATGACGCTCTACCAAATTCACGATACTGTTTAAATATTGAATTTACGTGATTAATCACTGGTGGTGTTATCATGCTTGAAACTTTAGAGCTTAACAAATCTTCTGGTGGATTTGAAATAGAATCTACGAGTTCATCAATCTTATTATCAATTGAACCTAGACGCATAGCTATGTCGCTTATCCGTGTGTCAACTCTATTGATATTTGTTTCAATCAGCTTGTGTATAGTTGTCAGCTCATCTGCATATTCTTCATCCTTAAGTATGAGATCAGAGTTGATCGGTGATGGATAACTATTGAAATATGATTTGTTGTCATTGAATGTGTCGTCAAAGTTTATGTATGACGGATGCTTTGAACTACATTTACTTAATTCTTTGATATCCTCACTTAACCCGACTATAGTTCTTTTCAGTGACTCAATGTAAGTGTTCATATAAATTAATTTGTATTGATCGTAGAAGTAAAGAACCTGACCCATTCGACAAAGTATAGCCTCCATGAAGTCAGATCCATAATGATTTGACAGAATGCGATATAGCGCAAGCCGTGAAATATTGTATCCCATTATAACGATTTCTCCATCAACAAGATTTGTATTCTCAATGAAATCAATATTCTTTACAAGTTTGTTTCGGCGCAGTAATCTACGTTCACGATTTAGATTACAATCTGAATTCTTCATGAATGTCTGAACAAATCTCGGAAGCTTAGATGCATATGTATCTGTGTTAATACCAACAAGGTACAATTCGGATAAACTAATGTCAAATCCATATGTATCGTACTTTGAACGCTGAATCAAAAACTTAATAATCCCATTTACTAACTTTATATCAAACTTCAGTGATAGATAACTTCTTTCATGATCATATGGAATATGGTGTGTCAAATCAATGTATGACAGAATGTCTATATCAGTCGATACTTTAAGATAGTCGTTACACTGTTGGAATGATGTAAATATCTGCAAGTGTGATGGCATCGTCATAATTATATAGTATACGATTCTCTCAAACAAAAAAACCTTTACACTGTTCTGTTACATAATGGACATGACCGCCGAATCGCCATCCAATTTCGAAAACAATCAACATGAAATAAATGGTTGCATCGCGTAAAGAAAGATGTATTTGGAGTCATTGAATCATGACATATTGCGCAATTACAAATACGATCTTGACGAACCATATCTCTAAACCTGATGTATTTGTTCATGTCTATGTAGCGTCTGATATAACGCTTAATCATATTTGACTGATTGAATATAAATGTCATGTGCTGGCGGAGTTGAACAGCCTCTTCAATGACAGGTTCTTCATTAAGAGAAGGAGTTGAAAGTAACAACATATTTGTTTTTAAATCTGGTAGTAGCCTCGTGTTGGCAATGTCTATCATAGTATGTTTTGATAAGTTGCTCACGAACACGAATCCGCAATTTAGTAAATTAAGTTCTTCCAACCCACTTCCACTTATTGACAAATTCAATTCAGGGCAGTCGTTGATTCTCACTGAATGCAAATTAGTTAGATACATATCAAACATGTTCAGAGATTCACAATCTATAAGATGAAGGTTTGTAAACCCAAAGACATTGACAACTTTTTCAATAGCCGGACATGATTCTATCAATAGCTCATTTACTATATACACGTTTGATACTGAATATAGTTCTCTACAATCGATGAGCAACAGGTCAGATACATTGTATACACTATCGATGGTCTCTAAACTAGAATTATCTCTAATCACAAGACTATCCGCATACCATTCCTTGATGTCGACTATTTTATTGTTTCCTATTATTTTTATACTTAGATCTGCATAACAGAATGCAGTATCATTATTAAACTGAACTACTTCTAACGAGATACAATGATCAACGATAAGTTCTTTAAGTTTGCTGCTCATGTTAATAAAGATAACTGATGGACAATGCACAAATTGTAAATTCTCAACAATTAGTTGGGGTATTGAAGTCAATGAATAGCAACTATCAAAGCGTAAAGTCTTTGCTTCGATACATGCGATTCGCTTAAGATCATTACAGCATGTTACTGTCATTTGCTGAATACTATTAATACCAACCATGCTCGCAAGTCGGGGGCAGTTACGTATGGAAAGAGTTTTAACATTTGATACGTTTTCAATGTATCGCAGAGATTCGCATTGATCAATGATGATTTCGTCTAACCCATCTAAGTTACAAATTTGTTTTAAAGAGCAGTTTTTCAAAAGAATTGTTTTTAAGTTTGGTGACGTGAGAATATCGTATTCATATCCATGCGTATTTATTAGTTCAACATGTACAAGATTCATAAAATGATGCTTGTTACGTATGCTCATATTTGATATAGTTAGATTTATCACCGATGGCAGGAATAACCTACGTAGACTCATTAACTTATCCAGTTTCACATCAATCGCTGATTTCAAATCTACATGATCTAGTTCTTCAAGATCGCTTAGTAAACAATTTCGAACCGAAGGAAGCTTGAGCTTTTCAATACCATTGTTCTCAATGATATCAAGTGAGTACAAAATACGACATGCCTGAATGCTCTCAACCTCTGTCTTAAACAGTTTGATGATAGATAGATTTGTGCAGTTGTGAATACGCTTCAATAAAGCATTTGAAACAACGGAGAGAATACTCGCATTGTGATTTGAGAAAACTTGAACTGTGCTTGTTTCATTGAGATGCACACTGACTGTGTTTATCTTTTGTCGCTTTGGTGGCCGCTGCGGCGTGCTCATGGATGACATTCTATATTATTACAAATACATCAATAGTAACTAAAATTGATTCGCTTGAGTCATAGTATATTAGCAATATGAACAAGCTTACGATATTAAACGATTTCATTAATCAATTCAAGCATCTACCGGTGCAAGGAAGCGATGCATGGAAAGAACTGCGTAAAAATTTTATTGGAGGAAGTGAAATATCAACTGTGTTAAAACAAAATAAAAATAAAACTGTAAACAAGCTTGTTCTTGAAAAACTTGGATTTGATAAATTTCATGGAAACATAATCACACACTGGGGAAATGTATTTGAAGAATTAATTCGTCTATACTGTGAAGATACATTCAGTTGTGAAATCAAAGAGACTGGAAGTATCCCGTACAAACATGGAAATTTATCGTACAGCCCTGATGGACTTGCAGTTGTTTCTACAAACTCGCTGATCAAACAATTTAGAAATCTACCTGATGGGTTAGATGCTTCATCGCCGTGTCATTTAGTTTTATTTGAATTCAAGTGCCCGCATAGTCGCATCCCTTCATCTACTATACCTGAACATTATTGGCCTCAAGTCAACATTGGAATGAACGTTATTGACATCATGGAAACCGCAATATTTGTGCAGGCAACATATCGAAGATGTGCATTCAGTCAAATGCTGTACAACACGGATCATAACGGATTTGGACATTTCAAAAAAGCTGATACTACTTCTAATCCTATTGAGTGTGGATTCATGATCATTCATACAAATGAATGGGACGACTATCACAATGATTTAATTGATAGTTTAATGCAACATAGCAACACTACAGAGATATACGATAATAGAAACAAACCCATTGTTGATTTAGGCTCAGTCACAAATATTGAAGTGCTGGAAGAAGTTCTTGGTAACTGCGTTAACAAATCGTTTAATGTTGATTACAGCTTCAGATACAAATATGAAGCATCTACATTTGATCGTGATGCTGAAACAGTTAGCTTTTATAACAAGTCAATTCAACATCGGGCTCAAACTCAGTTGAACAAATTTTGTAATAGGAATGAAAATATTATTGGTGTACTACCGTACAAGCTACTCAATGTGCATTTCACATCAGTTGTGAAGGATTCAAATTACATTGAATCTACGCAAGCACATGCTAAGGCCGCGAAGGTATTAGAGTGCATTAATGTACATAGAGGACTTGAAAACAAATCAGAAGTATCCAAAAGCATTAAGAGATACAATCTATGAGCGAATGTATAATTACGATTCATTTTTTTTAATCATGATTCGCATAGTATAACACATACATGGAAAACACGAATGCGATATTAGAAACAAAACTGACATGGCTACTTGGCATAGCCAAAAAGGTTCAACAATATTTTAAACCAACTCCCGATGCATTGACGTTGCTAATTCAAAAGACATGTAAGAAGCGTGATGCACTCATTGCAACTCAAAAAGCTGCATGCGATACTTATCAAATGATGATTATTTCAGATGACCCAAGATCTCTTTTAATTGACGTTATTACTCAAATGCGAACAAAGAAAGACACAGCATTTCAAGATTCGATCAATCCAATCACAATTATTGCAAAGCTTTACGAGAGAGAATATATTTTTGATGTTAATGGAACAAGAATCTGCTATGTAATCAAATCATCTGTAGCATCGAATTCATTGATGAAGTCAATTGCATGTAGAAGTATTTACAATATACGTAACTATCAAGGTTATATTGACTCCGATAGTAATGCTATCAAATCAGAAATTCTGAATGAGTTATACCCTGAGTTTAGCTATGAGAATGATACAAAGGCTATCTTAGGCGGAAAGAAAAAAAAAGTATTCACTCCCGCTGAAAAGTCAGTCTCTATGATACGACTCAACATCATCAGCAGACTAAAAGATTATATAAGAAACAATTTGTCTATCTCTCAAGGATTGATATTTGTACATGATCTGCATGAGTCAAAGGAAAGCGCGATAAGTATAATTTACACAGGATACAAATACAAAGAAGCTGTAGTTGATTATCTCAAGCTTCTTATTGTAGATTCGTATAAGGATTACAAATTTAAATCATTTTTACATTCAGACTTTTATGTTCCTCATGATTTTAGAATGAAGAAGTACAGCCTATTGATAAACGATAAAGTTACGAGTCAACCTATTTACTTAGTAAACATGTATAACTGTGCTGAGTATGAACCCGTGCCATGCGTGAAGTCAATCATTCATGATTCATACTTAAACATTGCTCATCCACTTGTAAAACTGCGATTCATGTATATTGATATGTACATGCTCGAACATAAAACGAAATCTACTAAACACGAAAATATGTTTAAGAATCGCATAAGCGATGTAATCAATGCTATCATTCAATATGATAAGACACCAACTTGGATAGGCAACTATGTTGACGAAGATTACGAAAAGTCAAAATTCAATATGTCAAAAAAAGATGCAACGCTTATAGAAACACATATCGTTTAATGCTTACGATACATCAAGTAAGTGACTTGCAATTACTTTACTATATATGTTGTCATTTGATCTCACTGCAAACTGAACGCTGTCTACTACAATATCACGATTGATAGGATGATGGGATAGTAATTCTTTTTTTATTCTTGCTGCGATCTTTAAACTTACTGACGAGAAAATAAGATTTGTATGCGATGAAAGCAACTTTAAGTTGACGCCCATTTTCGATTTATGTTTTTCAATCACATCAAGGATCATATCAGTAAATGATTCGTCTCCGATTATATAACTGTGCTTTGATTTATCTACACTATCAAGTTTCTTCATTATCTTATTTACAATAGCATCTTGAAGCATGTTGATGAATGAACCTTCATCAACTGATTTATCAAATGTCATATACTTGACTCGCTTAAATGAAATCATATCTTGATCACGAGACGCATTAATAGATTGAAACATAAGTTTGTTGTATGCTTCTATCGTTGAGCTTGCACTTCTACGTAATATTTTTTTAATCGTTGCTTCATGAATAGGTGTGCATCTATACTTGAATGTTTTGAGATCGTTGGTCCATAATACATATGCCATTTGAGTTGAGTCTTCGTTAACTGCAATTGGAATCATATACGAATTCTTAACTGATGATTTATTGCCAACACGAATCAAATCAAATGTATCCACCATCTCTTTTGATACGCCACGTGACCCGAAGTTGCTTTTCAATGTATATAGGCTTGACATATCAAAGTATGTATCATGATTTGGGCTAACTAAAACAATCAGCCCCGTTGAAACTCCGGTGTCCGCTGTGATCAAATGCATTACTTTCTCTAACTTTGAAATTGAATTGCCTGTCATGTCGATTGCATTCGTGTTAATTCCAAATAGACTGTGTATGATTGTTGATAGTGGTTGATTTGTTCTTTCATCAGGGAGTACATTGAATGTCTGAAGTCTATTGTACGATTCGCCAGATTCTGATTGACTTTCAGAATGGAGAAGCGCTTGTTTTAAATCAGAATTCATTTTCTTTATCATATCAATGACTGAATCTGATAATTTAAAATGTTGATGTATGATCTCAATGATTCTTACTGCTACTGAAAGGAACGAGTACGAGAATTTATTAGTTGCTAATTTATGATTGACACATTGAAAGAGCATCTTGATATATTCAGCCGGATCAATGATCTCTGATACGCGCTTCTTAAACCCGTTAATAAATCCATCATCCATAGTTTTCAGATTTTGTTTCAGGTAACCATGTTGAGTTACTATCGTTTGACGAATCTTTGATAGACTCGCCATAATGTTTACAATAGCGGGTTTACTTCTATCTATGTGCATGACTAAATCATCAATCGTATATTCATACTTCAACAGCATAGCACTGATATCTTCATAGTATGCGTATTGACTGATAAAGGCGGAATAGTATTTAACTAATTCTTCGATTAGAACATCTTCTGACTGCTTAAATGGTATGTGCACGTGTACGATAGGTACATCGAATCTTTGATAGCTGATCTTATTATGGTGTTCTATCTCTGATTGTATTTTTTTAATTATTAATTCATTCTTGTCAAAGATATTTGTATCAAACATGTTGTGACGTCTATATATGATGTAATATCACAACCCAAAAAAAGACAATCTCAAATTCATATCTACAACGTAACGCGTTTCTGCTTTCGTGATCGTTTCGTCTTGGTTGTATATTCAGTCGATGAATATGTTGTTGTAAACTCATCAGGGTCTTCAAGCATTGCAATATTATCATCCATAGGTTCATTAAGAATTAGTTGCTGGATGTGAGATAGGTCGGGAGTGACATCAGACTGTGTAGTATATTCTGAATTGAATTCGTCAATCTCGTATACATCGTCTCCTCCATCGGTTTGATCTCCGTTGTCATCAACTTCTGATTCGTTTCCGCTATCTCCATCTTCGGTTGTGTTGTCTTCGTCTGATCCATCGCTGTCAGATTCATCACCGGATTCATCACTTTTGCTCTCCTCTTCTTCGTAGATCGTTTTGATGAACTTTTCTTTTTTGTTGTCTTGTTCATCATCTGAATCATACTCATACTTTGATAAATCTTCACTTGCTATGATTGCAGCTGGATTAATTTTATTTTTTGATGGTTCAATAGGCGGTGCTAACTCTTTCTCCGATATAGTTGTAATCTTACTTTCGATTTTTGCGTTTCTATATTTAGTGAAGTATTTCCATAGAACGTAACATACGATTATAATACTGAAAACAAATATTGCAGGGAGTAGATACTTCTTCAGATTCGTAAATAGTGACGGCATCGGCTGTTGATCAATAGGCTGGTCATTTTTATTGATTGTATCTACACTTACTTCAGATTTAACCTTCTTTACATAGTTTGCGGCGATTGTCTTATCCCACATTCTTGGAGCAACCTCAATATGATCCGCTGTTGAAGTCATGGTTGAATCTATATTAGCAACGCCTCTTAACTCAAAACAAAAAAAGTTAGCATGTAAAAGATCAACAAATGAATGTGCAATTACTCAATTGAGTATGTTGCAATCAAACGGCTTATAGCACTGATACACATTTTTTTGATTCTATACTGATTAGGTGCAAGAATGCCGATTAGCCCAATCATTAACCATATAGCGAACATGAGCACGAGCAGAATCGAAATTCCAATGATCATCAAAGTGAACCGTAAGATTGTGAATAAGTCCAACTCAAATGAGATATCACTTAGCGATATCATATTCTCCATCTGATTGCTCACATCATTCATAGCAGGTTGCGGTATCTTCGTGACAGACGAGATTGTAGATTTATCCGCAATGGATTTGTTTGTAATGATTTTACCATCTTCAGTAATATTCGTGTGGTTGTATAAGTCATAGATCCATTCGGGTAGTTCAGGGATTGACGCGCGAGATACAATTGGGGTTTTCCATTTATATGAAAGTTTGTTTGTATAGTTAATTGATGGCGACACAACAAACTGACAATTCTGAATTAGAAAGTCAACACCGACTGGCATTCCATTAATACGAACACCTTTAATCTTTACTTTCATATTCATCATCCGTGCATGATTATATTTGAAGATGTAGTGATATCCTCCATTTGGTGTGACCTGAGTTGGACAATTAAGATGTCCATAGTTCTTCATTAGCTTATCAAAGTAAGCAACTCCATTGTCTTTCATGTCAACATCAATGCAGACAATGCCAGATTCTTTTCCACAGAGAATTCCAATGTTATCACAAGCTCGAAACGTACTAAAATCAAAGTCAATAGTTTTGTTTGCCCAATCACGACATGCTGGAGCTTTGCCTGCACCGCTTGAGTCTTTAGCGCTGAGCGGCAGAACTACAAGCTTCATGCTCTGATAATTTAACTTTGCTTCGTGGAGAAGTTTACGATGAGTTACTGGTTCATCAGTAAGAGACATGTTTTGAGGTTTAGTATACTGGTTCATCTCATGAGTAATAAATGATGAATAAGATATTTGTAGAATATCACCATTGTGATTCAATCCATACGCTGAGTTCTTTTTATCAAATACACGTGAATTTATAAAATCAATATAGTTACTTGGTGTCATAGATTCATCTGCAACGCAGCAAAGATCGAGTTGGATTTTTGTGATTACATCGGGTTGAAGAACAAATGTTAGATTAACTTGATCTTGTTTCTCTTTGTCTATCAACTCGCTAAATCCATACAAATTTGATTTCTTGCTTAACGTAACATGGCACGTGACTGTTCCATCAATGGTTACATTGATTCTATTGAATGCTTCAGTGATATCTGAAATGAATTTACACTGAGTATCATTTGAAATAAAGATGATATCAACATCATTACTTCTCTTTGCTGTATTCACACCGCAAAGATTTGACATCACGTTATTACTAACTGATCCAAAGATGATTCCATTGTGTAAGATAATCAAATCGAGAAGCTTATCAATGCATTTTGGAGATGACTTAAACAGAACTTCATTAATTTCCTTCTTAAGCAAGCTAAGCGCCATTATTGTCAATTTGTTATATCAAACTTTGAGCAGTTGTGGATATATTCTGGATATTCGCTTTCAATTTTGGATAGTCGCTCAAATGAGCAATAAAAAAAGACAATGCATTGAAATAGCATCTATTTCATAGTTTTGCGTATTTGAAGAAGATCATTCTTAATAGCCATAGCGGCTTTCTTACAGATATCGCCACCAGCGGGATGATGAATATCAATGACACATTCACGCTTACTCGGATGAGGCACGCGGCTTGCTACATATTTGATATTCTTATTGAGTTGATAGATGTACCAACTCAGCATCTTGCTGATAGTGTATGATTCATTCTCAATGGTGAGTTTGTATATATCAAACTCAACAATATGCTTTGAATAGTCAATAGCATCCAGTCTCTGAATCAGAGTATCAATTGCAAAGTGAACGAGCTTGAGAGGATCATGAATGCCGCATGTTTCAACTTCAATTCTAAAGTGAGTAGGACTACTTTGGAGTGAAGGTTGATTAAAATCAACATCGAGAATTTCATAACCAACACGGCCAATTGATACTCTTGAATTGTTGTATCCAAATGATTCAGATACATGAATATCATTGATCGTGATCATTGTATCAGAATTAATATCACAAATTGGAATATTTGGCATGATATCGTTCGACTGAGACATACCATTAATTTTTATCTCTGAGCTTGACACATCAATGTATTCGTCTGTGTTATTCTCAAACTTTACAGCAAATACTGTATCCATGTCAGTATCTTGAGAAATAGGAATCATCTCAATACGTTTCTTAATCGCCTCACCAATGATATAAGGATCAGTAGTTTTGATGTCGCTTAAAGATACAGTAAGATGACGAATTGGAATCTCAGACATAAGAGTGCGTCTGATAGCATTGGCTATAGCCGGATTACCATCAATGATATCAAAGGTTAGAGTTTGATTTACCACTGAAGGAATCAACTTCGTTAGACTTGCATATGGAGTACTTGATAGGTTGATGTTGCTCTTGGTGTTGGAGATAATCTTGGATGACGGCATTTTGATAAGTGAGGCTTACAATTCCAAAGCTTGGATGTTATATATAGAAGTAACTATTTCAATTTTACATCAGAATGACAAACTATATAAAGGTTACGATCATCGTGAAGGACTCAGTAAAACACGATGAATACAATAAACGTATTCTTGACTTCTTGAACGATAGATACACTATCATTAACGACAATCATTATACCATTGCTATTGAAGTTGCTGATGATACAAATATCAATAAGTTTGCTATTCAGGGAGTCACATCGCTACCTGCAATGACGATTGGGGACACAAACGAGTTTATATATGGAGTCAATTCTATTTTGTCTCAACTGGCTCAACTTGAAATTAGCATCCCATCAAAATCAATTCCTGATATTGTTCAAGAAACAAACAACTCCACGTCAAATGCTTTCTATGATATGGTGCTTGAAGAAATGAAGAACAGTGAACAAGAAGATCCTGACGCGCCTTCAACTCTCAGACCATATCACCAAGATCTACCTGAAACACCGTTAACCGAAAAGATGATTGATGAAAAATCAAAAGCATATGATAAGATTTATGAAGAGCGCCGAAAGCGTAATCCTGCTCGTCAAGTCAGACAGAATCCAAAATCAGCGCCTACATCTATTAATGTAGAGAAGCTTATCCAAGACGGTGGATACGACAAAGGAGAAGAACTACTCATGCGGCAAATTGTTCAAAATCTCTAAAGCAAATATAGCTCATAGTATATAATTCGCCATGGTGAAGGTGCAACAAGATGTCGACGGCACTTCGCCACGATACACTGATATACGCCGACTCACAAACGTCAATATGAAAAATGAGTTCAAAAATATTAAAGCACACACGCTACCAGACTTTGTTCAGAAACTATTAAACAAAGGAAGATACCATGACGAACAAGAACGAGAAGACAGTAGAGTCATTGAAGAATTTAAAACATATAAATTTGGTGAGGATCATGCAAACCGCGAGATCACCGCGATACCGTATGATTTCATTGGTAAAGATATCACTTCTCTTTATGACCGAACTGTACCTGAAAATGAACGTGTTAACTATCCTGATTGGTATAAACTAACTCCAGTCTATAAACTATCTAATTCAGGCATGACTGCAAAAGAGCATGTTTGGAAACTTATCTTTGATCCAGACAGTCAGAATCACTTATTTAAAAGAGCTGTACGATGGATCAAAGAAGATAAAACAGTTGTATATTGTGACTGGGTAGATAAACTATCCGCAGTTGCATCTATTCTTGTTCTACTTATGACTCTACTCGTAACCGCATGGCAAATATATATTGGAGCAAGCGCAGTATATACAGTCCCCGATGTTGATCCAAACACAGACAAGCCCGATGAGATACTTCGACTTCAGCGAGCAAAGGCACTTGATAAGATAGCAAATCATACATTATGGAAAGCATTCAAGATTGTGTTCTCGGCAATACCGGCTATAATTGTTATTGGTAATGTTTACAAGAGAACAACAGTACCGCTCGCTAATGTTCGTATTCATAGTTTTCATGATATAAAGGGCAATAAACGAGTGGAACGCCCAATCTCAACACAAGTGATATCAATGAGTCGAAGTGACAGTAACAATACGCCAATGTTTGTCAAACGGGGTGTTGAGCAAACGGTAAACCCCAAACAAGGTGTACTCTCAAGATTCATAGGTATATTCAAACCTGTAGATAGTAAAATTGGTAAGTCAATTACAACCACAAAAGTGAAACATTTTAACTCTAGTGAACAAGATGAAGAAATTGAAGTGTTTCCAAATTCTCCTGCAACTGTCTCATCATAAATTGCATAACTAACATTTACATGATTGTTTAATATAGCTATGGATCAGGATTCATTTTATATCGATGGCGCAAAACGCATGGTTGCGGAAGGGATGGAGACCGTGAGTAAAATCATGGCTCATATCAAGCAACATGAACATAAGCTTACTTATCTGAGTAAGACTGATAGAAAAAAAGAAATTCTATCATACGAACCAGCAAAGCTGTTCAATCAAGTTCATCCTATTGTGTTTCATTATATAGCTGCCGAAGGTGTATTCAACGCAGCCGCGTTCAAGAGATACGTCATGTCAGTGTTTGGTAAACCTAAAGATATGAAGCAACATGAGCAAATGAGAGGAAACCGTAAACTCGTATACCAATTCAAGAATGCTCAGCAAGCACTGTACTACAAATATCTTATGATCGAGACAAATCCAAACATTAACAAAAATACTATCCATGCAATGTATGAAGAAGTTGTTCAATCCCTGAACGCCGATACTGATAAAATGATTGATGCATACGAGAAAGCACAAGAAGAAGCAAAGATCATCGAAGATGAACTGACTAACCAAAAGAGAAATGAACTTGTTGAGCTACTTAGAAAAAAAATATAATTGCAGCTTATTCGTAATCAGATAGCATCTCAGCAATCTCTTCAGGTGTAAACTTATTTTTTTGTTTTGTATCTTGACCAACACTGATTGAAATTGATCCAACAAGCGAAGGAGAAGTATCTTCTTCTACATCAGAAAAATTAATTTTTAAATTTGTAGGAGATACAAATGATTCATCTGGCGCATCGGTTGATTCATGGGCTGACTCATCATTAGATTCATCAGATGATTCATCGGACGAGTCATCTGAGGATTCATCAACTGCATGATTAGACACATGGCTTCCACCAAATATGGACTCTACTGATATATCATCAACGCCTCCAACTATGTCAATGCTATCAAATAGTTCCATTGTTGATCCGCCGCCATAAACAGATTCAATAAACGTGTCAAAGATTGTATCAGTCATTTCGTAATTACTATATACATGATGATAAACTTATCATCGCTCTGAGATTCGTTGTAGTTTAGTTGAGATCATGTTGTCAAGCTGTTGTAGCAAATCATGATCAAGATAATCAAGATCAATGTATGTGCCCCGAGCGCTTTCACTAACCATCTTTGAGTCCGTCGTATTGCTTTTAATCAAAACGCATATATCAACATAATCTGTTTTGTCTAAATCTTTTATTGAATCAACGATGAACGCTTTAATATTTTTACTGTTTGTCATTCTATATGGTTATAACGAATCTCAAAAAAATATACGAACGCATTGATAAACTTAGTGTTTCTCTTCATTGTATGCGTCCCAAATATATTTCACTTTGTTGAAGCTATCATCAGTTGGATATTGTTCAACAAGATTATTGATTAGTTCAATATGCTTCACAAACTGAAACACGATTCGGGTGAGCGCGGTTTTTGTATCTTCGTGAAGTGTGATTACATTCTGAGAACGTTTGGATAGGTCAGAATATATTTTGAGATTTGATAGTGACTGATGATAGTCAATCCCGTATGGTCCAGTATGCTTTGTATCGATGTCAAAGATGCTTACCCCTTTTACTTCCTTTGCTTTTGATTTGAATGGATACATCAAATCAGAAAACATATTCCATCGATCTTGATCAAGTGTCTTCTTACGATTGAGTTGAGCTTCAAGAAGACTGATTATCATTGCCTGATAATATTTTTTATCGGCCTCTGTAATCGAAGAGAACGTATACTCAACTGTGTCTGGTACATACGGTACAAACGGATATCCATTCACAAGAATGTGAGAATTGCCAATTTTGTACATTGACTGACCAACACCTATTGGTATAATATCTCCAACCTTAAAGTCTTCTACACCTTTTTGAATCTTCATCAAAGCAACCACATGATCGTTTCTGCATTCAATCATATCAAAGTTACTGATCTTCCCTGACGGTATCACTTTCATAATCTTCATGCCAGTAACGTAATCGTATTGATCATACCTGATCACCGTTGCTTTCACAACGATATAGACTCTTACCTTCGCATTCAAGTCACGGCGAATAAGGTTTGGTAGAGAACGTTTCACCAACTCATCAATACTCTTTACATACTGACCATCACGACATTTACGCTCATACATCAACTTCGCATGATCAAGCAACATCTGATCGTAGTTGGTTGAGTAGATCGCATTGATGTCTTTGATGGTGATATTGAGTTCGAGCTGCGTAGTAAAGATCATTTTTTCAACTGAATCACTTCGTCAATCCTGCACGATATATAACTATATATAATTTTCAATTTTAAATATAACTTAAGTCGCTATCCAACTCTATCAATAGATGATAGTCTATTTGTAAGTCATATCAAACTTATGCAATGTCATTCACTTCAATCTAATGAAATAAAAAATGAATTTCATTCATATGAATGCATCGATACATAGATGCATAGAGACTTAGTTCGTGTCTGTGTACTCGCTATCCTCCTCGCTGTCCTCCTCGCTGTCCTCGTCACTGTCGCTATCGTCTCCATCATCGTCGTCGTCATCGCTGGCCTCGCTATTGATCACGATGATCTCTCTCTTCTCGCCATCGCTATCGTCGTCGTTGCTGTCGATCTCCTTGTCGCTGTCGTTGCCGCCGGTCTTCTGCTCATCATCGCTGCTGCTGTCCTCCATGAACTTCTTGAACTTGCGCATCTTCTCATCGTTGCTGTCGTTGCCGCCGGTATTCTGCTCATCATCGCTGCTGCTGTCCTCGATGAAGTTCTTGAACTTGCGCTTGAGCTTGATCTCTTCGTCGCTGACGTCGCCGTCGCTCTTCAGCTCTTGCTCGTCGTCGCTGTCGCTCTTCTGCTTCTGCTCGTCGTCGCTGTCGCTCTTCTGCTCCTGCTCGCTGTCGCTGTCGCTCTTCTGCTCCTGCTCGCTGTCGCTGTCGCTCTTCTGCTCCTGCTCGCTGTCGCTGTCGCTCTTC
>JACCDQ010579036.1_pt1 | contig 46197 bp, 38 predicted proteins | sample 7446031 | NCBI WGS metagenome assembly JACCDQ01 (sample SAMN15323442, study PRJNA562643) | freshwater metagenome | isolation source: river surface water | place: USA:Blue River Watershed | collected 2017-08-17
GATGTTTGCTATGGGTTGAATTTCCAGATGATGTCAAAGGATTAGACCTACATCGAAAGGCTTTGAAAGAAAGAATCAGCGTAATTCCAGGCCCTGTATTTTCAGCAAATAGTAAGTATCAAAACTGTATTCGATTGAACTGTGGAAATCCATGGAACGAGCAAATCGATAAAGCTCTTTTGCGTATCGGTCAGCTCGCTCATGAAATGGTATAAAATTATTTAAATTCGATTGACCAACTGACAAGACTTCCGACATCGCGCGATGCTAAGTCTTGAACAGCTAGTTTGTAACTTCCGACCGAGTCGACCAGTCCCAGGCTTGAAGTGACCTCGTAGCTTTTATTGATGTTGTCTGAGCTTCCTCCCGCTCTTGAGTGCAGAGTGACGACTTTGCCACTTGAGGCGGTCAAGGTAATAGAAAGGTCACCGATATATGTGTGAGTGACGTTTAAATTCACGAACACTTTACGCCCCTGGGGTTTCGAAGTGACCGCAATAGAACTGACAATTCCCTGTTTGTTGTTATCCGGAATTGATAAATTGACCGTTGAAGAAAATTTTTCGGGTTGTAAAACCGGAGGAGTTGGTGGATCTACTGGAGGGTCTACAGGTGGATTCACGGGTGGTTCAGACAATGCGGGTATGAAGGGGCGTGCGACTGAAATCTTTGTTACATCTTCTCCGCGGCAAGCGCCCTCAGCGCAGACTTTAGACACTACGCAATTTCCTCGAGTAACAAAATCTTGCTCGCCTCGAACTAAAATTCCTTCGATAAGACCCGTTGAAAGATTAAATACTCCAGACCCTGAATTGCCTCCGTAGGTGTCAAGATTGGCTACGAAAAAATCTGGGTTTGTTGCAGAACGAACTGTGCCCCCTGCCGTAATTTTGGTAGGTAGGCCCACAGGATGTCCGATGACAACAAGTGATGCATCTGTTGGAACCTCTCCAGAAGCTCGTAAACCGCGCGGAGCATGATTTGCGACACGGCGGTCAAGGCGGATGACAGCAAAGTCAGCTCCGTTATTCACACGTTGAGTTTTGACGATGTCTTTACATTTGTAAACTTCACTTGCGTTAACTGCTTGAGGTAAAATACCAGCTGCCTTCACTGCAAATCCAAAAACCAAAGAGGTGCTTTGGCAGTCGGTTATATCTTCGATACAGTGTCCCGCAGTAAGAACCAGATCGGGGCCGACAAGAGTTCCTGAGCAAAAAGCCGCTGTATCTTGCTCCCTAAACTTTTCGTCGTTGCAAAGATTCATATCGGTACCAAAATTTTTTCCGTTTAAAGAAGCGACCGAGCCCGATACCGTTATTTGTGTATTTTTAATTAAGGCGACGGTTGAATCCGCCATGGCCTTCAAACGGTCGTCGGTAACTTGATAAAGATCTAATCTTCCATCTGCGCCATAAATGACATTCGCAGAAAATTTTGTGTCTTCGGTTGATGATTGCGCTGGATCGTCCGAGAAGTTTTCAGGGCTACATGCACTGAGTAAAACAAGTACGCTAAGCATGGTGATCCAATAAGGTAATGAATTCCGTTTCATGATTCCTCCACCCTCTTAGACACCGGATAAAGATCTAGGGTTAAAAGAAAATGAAAAATTTTTAAGAAGAAGGTCGTAAATAGGCCCATGCGTTGAAAGCTTTTTGTCGACTAATTCGGATTGTTTGCTGAGAATACCAAAGTAGCTTTAAAACTGAGGAGATCAGCATGTTCAAGCAACCATTGAAGATTCTTTTAACCACACTAACTTTATCAACGTCAGCTTTGGCTCAATATACCGGTCTTGGAACCGAAAGTGTATCGCCAGAAACTTTGAAAAAATTTGGTCCGCCGGCTTTAAATTCGGTTATGACGAATAAGCTGAAAAAAATGTTCGATATTACATCGCCGGGTATGGGGATGTTGTCTCCAGATAAAAAAACCCTCTATTTCACTTGGCGGGTAACAGGTCTTTCTCAAGTTTGGAAGATTGATGGCCCTAAATCTTTTCCGGTTCAAATGACCAGCGGAAGCGATGCGGTTAGTATTTCGGATATATCGCATGATGGAAAATTTTTGATTATTTCAAAAGATTTAAACGGTGAAGAAAATCCGGGTCTTTTTAAATTGAATCTAAAAACTGGTTTAATTGAAGAACTTTTTCGCAAAAAGAAAGTTCAGGCCCATTATAGTTTCATGACTCAAGATTCGAAATCGATTTATTTTACTGCAAACGATAAAAATGCAGATTCTTATACTGTGTATAAAATGAATTTAGCCGACAAATCTGTTGAAACCATTTACGACGGTCAAGGTTACTGGTTTATCGCTGACGAAGATCAAGACGGTCTGCGTTTGATTTTAGCGAAACAAGTTGGTTCGGTTCAGAACGAATTTTATGAATACAATACCAAAACAAAAGATTTAAAGCCGATCATCGGGCAAAATGAAAAAGAAGAATATGAAGTTTCATTTTCGGCTCAGAAAGATCAATATTTAGTTTTAACCAATAAAATAGGTGATTTTAAAAAGCTGTACAGTTTAAAAGCAGGGAGCTTAAAGCCTTTAACTGATGATGTTAAATTTGATGTTTCGGGTTTTTCTATTGATCACCCTAAAAAAAGAATCACTTATACGATCAATCGAGACGGTTACACTGAGCTTAAGGCTTTAGATGCAAAAACTTTCAAGTCGATCGGTATTCCTAAGTTTCCTGGGGCCGATCACGTTTTCAATGGAAAAACGACTCGAGACGGCCGCGTGATGATGTTAGGTTTGGTCACGGCAAAAGCTCCGCGATTAAGTTACAGTTATGATTGGGAAACAAAAAAATTAACTCAATGGGTTTTGCCTTCAGCTCCGGAAGTTGATTTGTCACAATTTGCAAATTCTGAATTGATGCACTATGAAACTCGGGATAAGGCAAAAATTCCGATGTTTGTGCGTTTTCCGGAAAATTGTAAACCAACTTCGACGGTTAAGCCACTATGTCCGGTTGTGGTTCATTTTCATGGTGGTCCCGAGGGGCAAAGTACTCCAGGATTTAACACAATGGCTCAGGCTTTTGTAAATGAAGGATTTATTTTTGTAGAGCCAAATGTACGCGGAAGTGAAGGTTATGGGAAAGCATGGCTGAATATGGACAACGGTCCACTGCGTGAAAATGTGATTGGCGATGTTGAAGATGCCGCGATCTGGATTAAAAATAATTGGAAGAACGCTGAAGGTGCGCTTCCCAAAATAGGTGTAATGGGTTGGAGTTATGGTGGTTATTCAACTTTAGTAGCGATGACTCGTTTTGCTGGGGCCTACGATGCCGGCGTAGCCTTGGTTGGCATGAGCAATTTAGTTTCATTTTTAAATAACACGGCCCCTTACCGCCGAGCTTTGCGAATTTCAGAGTATGGTGATCCGGTAAAAGATAAAGATGCTTTGATGAAATTATCTGCGGTGACTTATGTCGATCAAGTGAAGTCACCATTGATGATAATTCAAGGGGCAAATGATCCGCGTGTTCCGGTGGGTGAGGCGTTACAAATTCATCAGACTCTGATTAAAAAGAAATTAGGTAGCGAATTAATTATCTTTGCTGACGAAGGACATGGCTCTTCAAAAAAAGAAAATCAAGTTCTTGAAATCGGCCATACAATTGAGTTCTTTAAAAAGAACTTAGCGTCGAAATAACTTATTTGGCACTATCCATTTTTTCGCACAAGTCGATGTTGTCTTGTGCGAATTTTCTTTGGCGAACTAATTCGGCGTCGCTAATTCTGAACTGCGCATTTGGGCATCCATTTTGGGTCACAATTTGTCGGATTGAGTTGGCCTCAGAAACCGTCATAGAAAGCCCCCAAAGTAATTTCACAGTTAACCAATTTCGAACATAGGTGCAGGTATAGCTTGAGCTGGGGGGCATGTACTTGTCAGGGGCTTTATCTGATTTTTTCAAATTTTCTTTTCCAGAAACAGAAAGTAGGTGAAAATTGTAACCTAGATAATTGGCGTAAAGGCATCTTGCTCTGAAGCTCCATTTATAAGCTCCAGACACGTAAGCGTTTTTTAATGGAACTAGGTGATCAATTTGAATATCACTGGCTAATTCTAAAGAATGTCCCGTGTAGGGATCTTCCCAGCGACCACCATCAACTACACATTTGCTGCTTTCTTTGAAAATCACTTCTTTTGAAGAATCGCGAACTAGAATCTTGGCACGTGTGTTTAAGCAAGTGTCATCATTAGGGTCATTCACCCAACGGCCAAATTGAGCTTTGCGATCGTAGTTGGGAATTTCTAATTCTGATTCGCGTGAAAATACTTTCCAGTTCAAAAGAGAATAGTAACGGGCCTGAATAAACTGCGAAATATTTTGAAAGGTTTTAAGAACTGAAATCGAATAGGCATTTGTATTTGAGACTTCAAGCTGAACGTATTTTGTTGGTAAAAGTTCTGGATTTTGCATCGAAGGTTCTGAGGCGTAGGCCTGAAACCGAAGAATGGTTATTAGAAATAAAAAGAATAATAAATTGCGCGAAGTGAGTTTCATAAGCCCCCTCATAAACTCGAAAACGAGCCTACTTTGTTAGTTTGCTTTCAGGCAACAAATATGTAATCGGGATAAATTTTCTCTCGGATTGAGACAATTTTTGTAGAGCAAAAATTCTAGATTGATCTAAAAAAGTTAGTAATTTCATATACTTATAATAAAATCAAACGTTTGATTAACTTTTTTGATGACAACAACTTTGGCCTCCTTTATTCTAGGCCCATGTCAAACGACGTGCAAAATAAACTCAATGCAAGAAAATGTATTCTAGAGGCGGCGGTCAAGCTTTTCGCTAAGCTAGGCCTAGATAAATGCAGCACCCGCGAGATCGCGAAAGAGTCAGATTCTAATATCTCATTGATATCTTATTATTTCGGCGGAAAAGAAGGTCTTTATAAAGAAGTGATGCGAAATCACGCGAACGAAATTAAAGAAAGTGTTGAAAGAAACATCGAAAGATCTCAATTTAAGCCTGGAACTAAAGAACACTTTGTTGAACAGGTTTCGATGATGGTTGAAAACATGATTCATTTTCGCGTCAATTACCCTGATATGGCAAAAATTTTTGCTCGTGAAAAATTAACGGGTATGATGTTCGCCAAAGAAATTCATGAAGAAATTTTTTATCCGATGAAGCAGAAGTTTTTTAATGCATTTCAAGAAGGTCAACGTCTTGGGTTTATTCGGCCAGGAATTGATCCCGGTGTTTTTTTTATGACTTTGTCGGAAGGTGTCTGGGGATTTTATCAGATGACCGAATGTCAAATGACGTTAAGTCAGGATTGTTTGGCTGTCAGAGACAATCCTAGTGAATTTAAAGATCAAATATTAAAGATTTTTTTAACAGGAGTTCTCACATGAAGAAGTTGTTAGCGTTGATGTTAGTGTTGTCACAAGCGGGTTATGCAATGACCCTTGAAGAGTATCTTAATCAGGTCAAAAAGAAGAATCGCATTTACACTTCGACGGATTTGTCTATCGAAGCATCTCGTGATCGCCAAGAAGCCGGCGATGTTGAATTGGCTCCGATGATTTCTGCTTCTTATTTAAGAACAGATGATAAATCGTTGCCAAGTCAAACTGCACGAGAAAGAAAAACAAGTGAATACACTTTGGGAGTCACAAAAAAGTTTTCAACTGGTACCTTGTTGACCTTAAGTGGGCGCAACGCGGTCAATGATTATGAAACACCTAATGCAGGAACAAACCCAGAGACCTCAAATAGCAGTTTGGGTGTCAGCTTAAGTCAATCACTATGGAAAAACTTTTTTGGAGCGGCGACACGAATTCGTCACGAGCGTGAACAGGCTGTTCATTTAACCGAGACTCTTTCTTTAGATTTGCAGCGACGCGCGGTTTTAATTGAAGCAGAATCTAGTTTTTGGGATTTTGTAGTGGCTCAAGAGGATTTAAAACTTAAAGAAGAGAACTTTGAGCGCGCCAAAAAGCTAGATCGCTGGACGACTGGTCGTGTTAATAATGGTATCAGTGATCGCTCAGATTTGATGAATGTTAAAGCGTTAATGTCACTGCGAGAACTTGAATTGCAAAATGCACGTGACCAGTTGAAAACAGAGGAAGTGCGTTTGCGTGAGAATTTAGATTTAGCTGAAGGCGAAGCGACGCCGCAGTTAGATGGAAATTTGGCTCAGCCTCGTCCTTACGTTGATCAATTGTTGAAACAGAAAAATGTAATTTCAATCGAAGCCTATTTGTCTGTTCTGCAAGCCAAAAGTAAAGGTTTGGTTGCGGAAGAAGTTGTTGATAGTTTCAAACCGGATTTGTCTTTAGTTGGTGGGTACACGACAACAGCCTACGATGCTTCAGGACACAGCTCTTTGAACGATGTGACCAAATCAGATTATCCGCGTTCTTATGTGGGCCTTAATTTTACTTGGTTGTTTGATACCTCTGCAAAAAAAGCCCAGGTGTCTTCGTATAAAAAAGACGCCCTAGTCGCTCAGTATAATGCAGAGAAAAAACAAGCCGAAGGTAAAACCGCTTGGGCCGAACACTTGCGCAAATTTAAAGTGGCACAGGAGTCTGTGAAGACTTTAGAAAAAATTGCCGACTTTCAAAAGCAGCGTGTGAAAGCCGAACAAGATAAATTTTCGAAAGGGCGCACGATCACAACGAATGTGGTGACGGCTGAAACGGACTCGGCAGAAGCCGATGTTAAATACCTTAAAGCAAAATCTGGCCTTAAAAAACTTGAAGCTTCAACTTTACTATTTACGGCTATTCAGGAGTAATTTATGAATTTAGCTAATTTATCAATTAAAAGACCCATCTTCATTACTTGTGTAGTTGGGCTGATGGTTATTATGGGTTTGTTCGTCATGAAAAAAATGGCGGTCGACCAATTTCCGGATGTAACTTTCCCAATTGTTTCGGCAGAGATATTGTATCCAGGAGCGTCTCCGGTAGATATGGAACGCCAAGTTTCTAAAATTCTTGAAGACGAACTTTCAAGTCTTCCAGGTTTAGATACTTTAACTTCGAACAACTACGATTCTGCGGCAATTTTAATTATTAAATTTCGTTTAGGTACTGATATTAAAGAAGCTGAACAGCAAGTTCGTAACCGTATTCAAAACGTAAGAAATAAACTTCCAGAAGATGCCAAAGAGCCCGTCATTCGTCGTTTTGACCCGGCGGATACTCCGATTATGACATTGGCTGTGAATTCGCAATTGAACGCGGGCGATTTATTTGATGTGGCCAACGAAACTGTAAAACCAATGTTCGAGCGTATTCAAGACGTGGGTTTAATTCGTATTGTGGGTGGGCGTAAAAAAGAAGTTCATATCTTGGTCGACAAACAGAAGTTGCAGGATCGTGAAATTTCAATGTTGCAAGTGGCAAAGAAAATTGAAGACACTTCAAAAGATATTCCGCTAGGAAAAGTTGAAAATTCTAAAGATGAAACTGTTTTTAGAACGGTCGGTGAATTTGGTGATCTTGCCCAGATTAAAAATGTAGCTATTAACTTTGTGGGTTCTGACCGTGTTGTTAAGCTTTCCGAGGTAGCTAACGTTGAAGAAGGGTTAGAAACGGCTCAGCGTTTTTCTTCAATTAACGGTAAAACAGCTTTGTTTTTAGATGTTTATAAACAGTCGGGTGCAAATACTGTGGCCGTTGCTGATAATGTTAAAAAGCAAATTGCGCAGGTGAATGACATTTTAAAACAAAAGAAAATTGATGCGAACATAATCATGATTCGTGATGCCTCAATTCCGATTCGCATGAATGTTGATGACGTTAAAGAGACCATTGTAATTGGTATCTTGCTTTGTGTGTTCGTGGTTTTCTGGTTTTTAGGATCTTTCCGTTCGACACTGATCACCGGGCTTGCATTACCGAACTCGCTATTAGGTGGTTTCATTTTAATGTACGCGATGGGATTTTCGATCAACATTATGACTTTGCTTGCGCTTTCTTTAGCGGTCGGCCTTTTGATTGATGATGCGATCGTTGTCCGAGAAAATATTTTTCGTCACTTAGAAATGGGTAAACCTCCAATTCAAGCTGCAATTGATGGAACGAAAGAAGTTACTTTAGCCGTGGTCGCGACCACGTTAGTTGTTATTGCTGTGTTTGGTCCTGTGGCCTTTGTTCCGGGAATTATTGGTCAGTTCTTTAAACAATTTGGTCTGACCGTCGTCTTTACTATGATCATTTCGTTGTTTGATGCTCTTACTGTGGCTCCGATGCTTTCAGCCTACATGATTAAAAAACATGAAGAGCGTGGAAAAACCGGAATGATCAATCGTGCGCTTGCGGCATTTGATCGTTTTCAAACAAAATTAGAAGATCTTTACGAAGCTTCTTTGCGTTGGACGGTTGAAAATCGCAAAACAGTTCTAGCTGGTGCGGTCATTACATTCTTCTTATCGATTTTTGTTGGTGGTGCTTTCATTCCTAAAACATTCCTACCTCCTAATGAGTTAGGTGAGTACACCGTTTCGATAGAGATGCCGGTTGGTACCTCTTTAGAAGGAACGAATATTTTTTCTAAAAAAGTTGAAAAAGTATTAACTGAAACCCAAGGTGTAGAATTGGTTTCAATGACAGTGGGCTCGGCCCAATATGAAGCGAATAAATCAACATTTTATGTGAAACTTGTTCCTAGAAAACAACGTAAACTTTCAACCACTGACACGAAGACTTTGACTCGTGAACGTTTAACTGATTTGTCGAAGCAGGCCCTGATTGCCGTAGGTGATGTCGATATTTCTGGTGGTGGTCAAAAACCGATGAACTTGTACCTGGTTGGTGACAACTTGGAAGAGCTTTCGGCTTACGCGTTGAAACTTCAAGAGCGTATCAAAGCTGTTAAAGGTTTAACTGACGTAGACACAAACTTTCGCGGTGGTAAACCTGAGCTTCATGTTGTATTCGATCGCGAGAAAGCTGAAGCACTAGGTGTTTCGACGGTAGCTGCGGGAACCGAGCTTCGTTTTCGTAATGAAGGAGCAACGCCTGCGATCTATCGTAAAAATGGTATCGAGTATGATGTTCGTGTGAAATTTCCGGATGAAAACAAAGATCTACGCAAAAATTTCAATACGACAGAAGTTCCGAATCAAAATAATAATATGATTCCACTAAGTCGTGTGGCTTCTGCTGAAGAAGCTAAGGGCTATTCGCAAATCAATCGTCAAAATAAAGGTCGCTTCATTGCGATCACGGCCAACTTAGCGGCTGGTGGTCAATTGGGTAATGCCATGACCGACATTGAAAAATTGTTAGCTACAGATATGAAGCCACCAGTTGGTGTTAGCTATGAATTCGTAGGACAAGCGCAAGACTTCAAAGATTTGATTACGAACATGGGTATTGCGATGGGCTTTGGCGTCTTGTTCATCTACCTAGTTCTTGCGTCATTGTATGAAAGCTTTGTAACTCCGATCACAATCTTGTTGGCTTTACCTTTGGCGATTTCTGGAGCTTTCATTGGCCTTTTGGTTTTCCAAAAGACAATCGATATTTTCTCGATCATTGGTTTGATTTTACTGATGGGGGTCGCGGCGAAAAACTCGATTCTGCTTGTGGATTACACGAACCATATGTTGGCAGAAGGTATGTCAATCAAAGAAGCTCTTGTTAAGGCCTGCCGTACACGTTTGCGTCCGATCTTAATGACGTCTCTTGCTTTGATTGCGGGTATGTTGCCAATTGCCATCGGTTTGACAGAATTGGGAAGCCAACGTCAATCAATGGGAATTGCGATTATCGGTGGGGTTATCACTTCAACACTGCTAACATTGTTGGTTGTTCCTGCGGCATTTGGTTACATTGAATCTTTCCGAGTTTGGTCGAGCAACTTGGTTTTAAGACTTCGCGATGGCAAAGATGCAGATGAATTAGCTCATGCGCACGCATCGGCCGATGGCCACAAGTCATCAAATTCTCATACTTCAACGGCGCACTAACCGTAATCCGAAGGCATCTATTAGATCTTGCTGCCTTCGGATATTAGCTTTTTAGGTCAATTCTCATTTATCGAATCATTCGAATAGACTGGAGCTTTTTTTCAAACAAGCTCCAGTCGTCTTTTTCAGCAATTGGTTTCCAAATCGCTTCTATTTCGTCGATCAATAAGGTGCAGGGTTTGTCTTCTTGGTAATAGGAATGTTTTGCAAGCTCGCTATTAGCGGATTCATACTTTTCTAGCAATGCAGTCAATCCTTGAAAAGATTCTTTGTTTTTTGTTTGCAAGTTTCGCGGAATTCTTCCCGAATGAAATTGGAAAAAGGTTTCTTCAAAATAAAGTTTTTCTGAATCCATAAAACTAAAGAATGCCGCCAGAAGTTTGTGGTCTAATTCAGCGCCTCGAGATTTTAAGTTTAATCGCTTCAGGAAATGAAAATGAACACGTTCATTGAACTCTTCTGAAAAAGTATTTAAAATTGAATCAGCTGGAAGTTCAGGAAAAACGGGGATTAGGCATTGTGCCAATTGATTTAGATTCCATAAGAATGTAACCGGTTGGCGGCCATAGCAATAAAGGCCTTGTTCATCAAAGTAAGCTGCGGTGAAGTCAGGATCATACTGTGGTAAAAATCGGTAAGGTCCATAGTCAAAAAGCTCGCCAGAAATATTTATATTGTCAGTATTTAAAACTCCATGGACAAACCCCGCCATCATGACTTGGGCTACTAAATCAGCATTGGCTTTCACTACAGACTGAAGAAAGCTCGCAGCCATTAAATTTTCGTCAGAGGTATCAATACGCGCGTACTCGTTGGGGTAATAAAAAAAGAGGCAATATGAAATTAATTTTTTGATATTATCAATTTGTCTGAAATAGGAAAGTCTTTGAAACGTGCCTATGCGGATATGTCCTTTAGAGAATCGAGTCAGCACCGCCGATCGGGTGGGGCTTGGTTCGTCGCCTCGTTCAAGTAGTTCGCCGGTTTCGTAGAAACACATCGTTTGAGAAGTCGTGACACCTAAAGCGGTAAGCATTTCGGTAGCCAGTGCTTCGCGAAGAGCCCCTTTTAATGTAAGGCGACCATCACCACGTCTTGAATAAGGAGTGGTGCCACTGCCTTTTGTTCCGAGATCATACCACTGATCTTTGTTTTTAATTTGAGCAAATAAAAATCCGCGGCCATCTCCGAGGTTAGGGTTGTAGTGCTGAAATTGATGGCCATGGTAGCGAAGTGCCAATGGCTCGGGAATGTTTTGTTTTAAAGATTTAAAATCCCAAAGACGATCTTTTTCTATAACTAAAGAGATCGAGTCGTTCCAGTACCTTAAATTTTTCTGAGGAAAAACAGCAGCTTGCACGGGATCGTAAAAGTCAGGTCCGAGCTGTAAAATGGGTGTTTGATCTTTGTTCCAAGGATGCATGGGTTCATTTTACCACGCGTTGTTCGGGTCTAATACAAAATTTTAAATTACAATTGAAAATCAAATGAAAAAGAATAAGCTTGAATTATCAATTCGTTTTCAACAGTCAAAAAGGAGACAACATGAATCGTCGTTCATTTTTTCAAGCTGCTTTATTGTCAGTGGGTGCTTTGGGATTTTTTTCTTGGGCTCAAGCCGAAGAAAGACGTCGCGGAGGCGGAACTGCTGCCGCATCAGCGACACCTGTTTTAGTCGATCCAAAAGATCCAGCTGCGAAAGCGGTTAATTACGTTCACGATAATAGCGATATCAAAGATAAAGCATTACAAACAGAGCGTACGGGCGTGAAGTTTAAAGACCAACGCTGCGTTGGTTGTAGTTTTTATGAAAAAGCTAAAGAAACTACAGTTGGCGGTAAAAAGGCAGCACCTTGCCAAATGCCTTTCGCTTCTGGAAAAGTTGTAGCCGAAAAAGGTTGGTGTACGACTTGGGCTAAAAAAGCTTAGTTTAAGAACTTAAAAAAAAGGGGTCTCTGAAAAGAGACCCCTTTTTTTTATCTGAATTGTTATTGGTTATGCGTTTGCGTTTTTAGAGGGCTCATCACGAAGAGCACGACGTAAAATCTTTCCAACATTTGTTTTTGGAAGTTCTTTTTTAAATTCGACATGTTTTGGTACTTTGTAGTTCGTCAAAGATTGTCGCGCGAATTCAATAACTTCTTTTTCTGTTAATGATTCATCTTTTTTAACAATCACAACTTTAACAACTTCGCCCGAGTGGGTATCTGGAACACCAATTGCAGCAACTTCAAGAACCTTCGGATGTTTAGCAATAACATCTTCAACTTCATTTGGATAAACATTGAATCCAGAAACTAATATCATATCTTTTTTGCGGTCAACGATGCGAACAAATCCGTCGTCATCAAAAACGCCGACGTCACCCGTGTAAAGCCATCCGTCTTTAAGAACTTTAGCTGTCTCATCAGGTCGATTGTAATAGCCTTGCATGACTTGAGGGCCCCGCACACAAATTTCACCAGGGTTTCCTGTCCAGGTAACGTCTTTTCCGTCATCATCTACTAATTTTACATCAGTTTCAGGAACCGGAAGTCCAATTGTTCCGACGCGGTCAGATCCATCGATTGGATTACAAGAAGTTACCGGAGAAGTCTCGGTTAATCCGTAACCTTCAATAACATCTGTGCCTGTAGCTTTTTGCCAGTTTTCTTTTACAGCTTTTTGTAAAGCCATTGCACCAGCAACGCAAACTTTCACATGTGAAAAATCAACAGTCTTGATGTCTGGGTGATTAGCTAAAGCATTATATAAAGTGTTTACGCCAGTTAAGATGGTGAATTTGTATTTCTTCATCGTCTTAATGAAGTCTTTAATATCTCTAGGATTGGTGATCAGAACATTTTGAGTTCCGTATCTCATTAGAGCTAAGCTGCAAACGGTTAACGAAAAAATGTGGTACATCGGTAGTGGAGTGATGGCTAATTCTTTACCGCTTTCAAGTTTTGGTTGCATCCATGCTGCAATCTGTAAGCAATTCGCAATAATATTACTGTGTGTAAGAACCGCACCTTTTGAAACACCCGTGGTTCCGCCCGTGTATTGGATGAAGGCAGTGTCTTCTCGTTTGATCTGAGGCTGCACATAATTTTTTTGTGATCCAAGGTGAAGAGCTTCGCTCCAGGTGTGGTGTTTCACGTGGTAGGCTGGGACCATTTTTTTAACCTTCTTAAGTACGAAATTAATTAGGTTTTTCTTTAAAAATGGAAGTTGGTCGCCCACTTCTGTTACGACAACGTGTTCGATCACCGTATCGGCGATCACTTGATCAAGTAAATGGGCAAACTGCGCAAGTATAACGATGGCTTTTGCGCCGGAATCTTTAAACTGATGGCGCATTTCTGGCGCCGTGTACAGAGGATTTGTGTTAACAACGATAAGCCCCGCACGAAAAGCTGCAAACAAGACGATAGGAAACTGCAAAACGTTAGGCAATTGAATCGCTATGCGGTCGCCTTTTTTTAAACCCAAAGTGTTTTGAAAATAAGACGCCATTTGGGCTGTGTACAAATCAAGCTCGTGGTAAGATAAGTCGCATCCAAAGTTACTAAATGCCGGCTGATTACGATATTTACGAATAGCTTCATCACTGATTTCTAGGATGTTATTGTATTGGTTGATATCGATCGTTTGCGGAACCGATTTCGGATACTTTGTTGTCCAGCGTCTTTCAGAAGTTTGTGCCATATATTTCCCCACTATATTGTTGATCAATGAGAGCAGAAAATTATAAACTGAACAAGAATGAAATGTTTGTTTGGCTTATCGACTAGTTGTGTAATTCTTTTGCTGATGATTTTCGGTTTGGGTTGCACACGAACTCAGCCACAAATGGCGGTTGAAAACCAAAAAAATCTTGCAAATCCTTCAGCTGAAATCAAGAAAAACTCATTCGACGAAATTCGTTTCTCTAAAGAAAAGCCACTTTTTACGAAAGAGATCAAAGAAAGTCTACATTTTGCAGCCAGCCTAGAACGCGAATCTTTAAGGCTTATTTCTAAGAATGCCGGACTTGAAACGACGACTCTTTTTTCAGTGTTGAGCTACGCATTTGAAGTGACATCGGGCACGAAAAAAAGCCCTCCTCGAAACATCGACTGTGGTCGTTTTCTAATCGAAAAGCTAGAAGATAAAAAGCTAAAGGTTTCAAAAATTTGTCAGAAGCCTTATACGGTTGTGGCTTTGATTCAGTCCAGGTCTGATGATACTGAAATCGAAATCACATTTAAGATTAAAGAGTGGGCTTCGGTTGTCGGCCTGTCTGTTACGTTGACGAACTCAGACACGGTCTGTTTGTTGCAACTCAAAGATAAAAAATTAAATTCAATGGTGTGCGACGGGTGGGCTTATTTCTTGTCGGCTAGTGATGCTTCTGCGACTGAAGTGCGGCTTAAAACAATGAGTTTTTATCGCGACAGACAGCCGCAGCTAAAACTGAGCGGCGGTTTTTTTCATGATTTAATCGAAAGAAAAAAAATCGACATCACAGTTCCAATCGAGGGAAAAATCAAATTGTTTGAAAAAGAAATTGAAGTGAAAGATGATTTTGCGGATAAAGTTAAAACAAGCGAGGACGTGCTAAATGAAAAAGAAAAAAGCCAAAACAACCAAGATGACCACAAAGAAAAAGATTACCAAAAGTGGATCAAAGAAAGTGAAAACCAACAAATCCAAGGTCAAAGCCAAGACCAAAGTGGCCGCCAAGGGCAAATCCAAAATCAAGAGCAAATCCAAAACGTCGGCCCCACTGAAAGCCAAGAAATCATTGAAGGCGAAACCAGCGGCGGCGTCCCGCAGCAACCAATCAAAAATCGAGGTCGGTAGCGTTGTTCCTGATTTTACTGCAGCAAGTTCAAGTGGGCATGATGTTAAATTGTCGTCATTACAAGGTCAGAAAGTGATTCTTTATTTTTACCCAAAAGACGACACGCCAGGATGCACTTTAGAGGGTCAAGAGTTCACAAAACTTCACAGTCAGTTTACAGCTTTGAATACGGTCGTATTCGGTGTTTCACGGGACTCAGTAGCCTCGCATTGTAAATTCATCGATAAATATGGCTATTCATTTGAATTATTGAGTGATGAAAATGAAAACCTTTGCCAAATATTCGACGTGATTAAAGAAAAAAATATGTACGGAAAAATCTCGATGGGAATCGAACGCAGTACTTTTGTGATTAATGAGCAAGGTAAGCTACTTGCTGAATTTCGCAAAGTTCAAGCGGCAGGTCATGCAGAAATGATGTTACATTTTATTAAAGAAGTAAGCGTTTAAGCTTTTTCAAGTTGCTGAACGAGGTCGATAAATAAATCGATCTCGTTTTCAGTCGTATCCCAGCTCGTCATGAGCCGACATTCAAATGTCTTTTCGTCCCATACATAGAAGAAATACTTTTCTCGCAATTTTTTGATCCACTCTTTCGGAAAGATGACAAAAACTGCATTGCTTTGACGTTGACTTGTGATTTTGATTTTTTCGATTTTCTGCAAACCTTGAAAAAGCCTTTCGGCCATCGATGTCGAGTGTGTTGCGATTTTCAAATACAATTCGTTTTCAAAGTATTCACAAAATTGGGCGGCAATAAAGCGGGTCTTTGATGGCAATTGCGCGGATTGTTTACGAATGTATTTCAACTCATGTTTGGCTCGAGAAGCCAGTTTAGGATTAAGCACGACAATGGCTTCTCCCATCATCAAGCCATTCTTGGTTCCTCCAAATGAAACGACGTCGACGCCTAAGTCCGTAGTCATTTCTTTGAAACTGCATTTCAAATTCACCAATGCATTCGTGATCCGGGCACCGTCCATATGCACATAAAGATTTTGTGAATGAGCCCATTCTACAATCGTTTTAATTTCATTTAAAGAGTAGCAAGTTCCTAGTTCGGTCGGTTGAGTTAAGCTGACGACGCGAACTTGGCTGAAGTGCTGGTCACCCTTTCGAATAAGGGCTTCTTGCAAGTCTGTGAGTTTCATTTTTCCTTCAACGGCAGCGATTGTTCTGAGCTTTCCGGCGAAAAACTCAGGAGCCGCACACTCATCTTGGTGCAGATGGCTATTTATAGAGCATAAAACGGATTCGTGCCGTCGCATTAAAAATTGTAAAGATAATACATTGCAAGCAGTGCCGTTAAAGACAAAAAAGACTTCAGATTGTTGGCCAAAGTGTTTGCGAAAATATGAGATCGCTTTTTCGCTAATAGGATCGGTACCGTAACTTGGCATGTGCCCTTCGTTGCAAAGCTGCAAAGATTTCATCAGGTCCGGGTGAACTCCAGAATGATTGTCGCTTCCAAAACCTTTCATTAATACTGAGACCGAAAAATAAAGTTATACGCTAGCAATGCTGCGGTTTTAGAAGTTCGAAAGTCTGTATCAAGTGGAGGCGAAACTTCATAGATTCCAAGCCCTCGGCAATTTGATCGACGGTACAGTTCTGCTAAAAAATCTAAACAGTCTTGAGTGCGTAAACCTGTCGCCCAAGACTGACTGCAGCCTCCAGCTTCGCTTGAACTAATAGCGTCGATATCAAAACTAACATAAACCGGAGTTTCAGAAGTTAAGCGATTAAAAGGAGCTTGATTGAAAAGATCTGTTAGGTGTCCCGATTTTAAATCTTTCAAGTCGAACAAGAAGGCTTTTTTACTCAGGGCCCATTCACGATGAAAAACCGAATTGCATTGAGGTTGTAAACCGATTTCAACGAAATCAATTTGTTCAGAATATTGAGATAACAATCTAAAAAAGGGAGTTCCACTGTTAGGGCCATGTTGAATGGGGCGTACGTCTAAATGGGCGTCGAAGTTGACGACTAAGGGGCGCTGTTGCGAATTTGAAAAGCTTTTAACGAACCCCGCTGCGTCTGAATACCCATAATCATGACCGCCACCGAAAGATAAAGTTAATGCTTTTTGAAGGTGAAGATTTTCAGTCAACCTCAAGACTTCGTCGTGTTTAGCTTCGATAGGGGCTTCTGGTTTCAGATCGCCAACATCTAAATACTTTCTAGAAGCCAAATTTTTATTGGGCCATGTCATTTTGTATAGAAATTGACGAATCGTCTTGGGTGCCTCAGCTGATCCTGGGCGCCCACCATTCATGCGTATGCCCTCATCATCAGGATAGCCCATGATCACAATGTCATTCTCTGAAATATCTAAAGTGTTTGAAGGAGTTGACTTAAAACATTCGCCTAGGCGGGGATCTTGAGGATCATTTTTTGTGAAAAATAAATGGGGTGAAGTTGGGACAAAACTCACGAAAAACCTTTTTAATGTTTTTTAACGTTTGATGTGTATTTGTCTTAGAATATCCCCAGAACGGCTGTCATACAAACTTAATTCGGCCGAGTTTTTTGAGTTTAGCGTCAAATCCATTAAATACGAATCATCATTGTCTGATAGAAGAACCGACCAGTTTAAGTCACTGGCGTTTATGAAGTAACTGAACTCTCGAGCTAAAAAACTAACAGAAAAGTCGCATTTTTTATTTTCGGGCTTATTAAAAATGCTTAAAGTATTGAAATTTTTAAATTTATAGCAGTAATCGTCGTCTCCGACCCAATTTCCGATTAAATCTTTTAGTCCGACAAAATTAACTGACACCACGTAAAGCATGACATTCGCTTGATCAATATAACCTTCAAAAGAAAGGTAGTCGCCCGATTTCAGTTTTGAAATCTGCGATTGGATCTCTTTATTGACGGGTGATAGCGTGAACTTGGTGTGGCCCGTTTCTGCAACTAAATAGGTTTGGCCTTTATCGATTGAAATAGTTCCTGAGAAGCTGCCAGAAGAGTCGGCTAATATTCTATGGACGGAGCTTGAAAAAGGTCCGCCGAAGATTTGAAAATTTAAGTTAAACGAAAACGCCAAGGCCGAACAGGTGGTCGCGATCAAAAAGCTGAAGATTCCAAGACGTAGTATGTTCATATTTGCGAAAAAACCACGATAACCAGGCGGGGTCAAACCGAAACCAGCGTTCAAATCTGACCCTAAAAATTCTACAAAGACACCTGACTTTTTGCTGAGACTTCACCTAAGTAGGTTTCATCTTTCATGTGATTATAGAAATTTGTTCTAAAGCCCAAAGTTTCAGCTCATTTAATGGTTCAAAATTAAGTCGCTCTACTTCGGGTTTGAGTTCGGCTAATTTTTGATTTGCGATTACGATTAAGGCATTCCGCTTTAATCCTTTTGCACCCGCTCGAGCCAATGGACTACCTAGGTTTTTTTTCTGAATCTGCTTGTGCGAAGCCGTCAAAAGCCATCGAAAATATTCAATCAGCTGGCTTCGTTGTTCGGGGTCTAATTCAAGTTTTATTGTCGTCGAATTTTGGTTGCTTTTTGGTAAGGCTTTTTTGCGAAAAACTTTTTCATTCCAAGGGCATATAGTTTGGCAAAGATCGCAACCGAAAAACCAGTCTCCAATTTTTGATCTAATTTCTAATGGCGGAACCTCTTTGGCTTCGATGGTTAAGTAAGATATGCATCGATCGGCCTTCATTTTTCGTGGGCTTATTAATGCTTGAGTGGGGCAAATGTCGATACATTTCTGGCATTTGCCGCAAAAATCGGGAAGGGGCTCAAAACCTGCAGAGGATTCAAATTCAGAGGATTTAGAGACATCTATTGAGGTCATAATTTCGGCGATAAAAAATAAACTTCCTTTATCGGGGTGAATCAAGCACGTGTTTTTACCGAACCATCCTAAGCGATTTTCGTAAGCCCAGTTTCTTTCTAGGATCGGCCCCGAATCGACGAAAGGCAGAAAAATTTCGTCCGGAAATTGAAACTTTAATTTCACTACGATTTGATTCAATTTTTCTTTCAGCCAAAAATGGTAGTCCATATTTTGAGCGTACAAGGCAACCCGGGCAGGATTTTTTTCAACATGAGGATGTACGATGGGATGGTAAGGTTGGGCTATACTGATTACAGACCGAAGTCTTTGATCTAAAAGTTGGGGTGTTTTTTTTAAATCGTAGTGGTCTTTCAGATAAGTCATCGTGCCAAAATGATTTTCTTGTAGCCAGCTTTCATAAAAGCGAATTGTAACCGGAGTTTTAACAGGCCCGACTTCGATTTGATCAAGTTCAAATTCTTGCAGACATTGATTGAGTGTTTTTTTAAAATCATCCATAGTTAAAGCATGTCTTTGTTGAGGGCCCATCGTCTTTATCCTGAATTTCTGCGCGTTAAGCAACTTTTAAAACAGCACCAGTTTGTTTGTTGGGTTGCGGGCGGTGCTGTTCGCGATTTGATTTTACAACGTGAATGTAGCGATTTTGATTTGGTGACAGATGCCAGCACCGAAAATCTAAAAGCCATTTTTCCTGAAGCGCTTTTGGTAGGAGAACAGTTCGGGGTTTTGAAGCTTGTCCTGAGTGGTGGAGACTATTTTGATTTAACGACCTTTCGACAAGAATCGGACTATGAGGATGGGCGTAGGCCATCGCAGGTGAGCTCATCAACACCGACGAAAGATGCGGGCCGTCGTGATTTTACGGTCAATGCGTTATTTTGGGATGATGAAAGTGAAAGACTTATCGATTTCGTCGGCGGCCAGGCCGATCTTCAGGGGCGAATATTAAAAGCTGTCGGTGATCCACAGGTTAGGTTTTCAGAAGATTATTTAAGAATGTTACGCTTGGTTCGTTTTGCGGCTCAGCTTGATTTTGCAGTTGATCCGGCTACTGAGCAGGCCGCTTTTCAAAAAGTGAGTTTGGTAGATAAAGTTTCAGGAGAAAGAGTCTGGGCTGAACTTAAAAAGTTAAAAACCTCTGCCGAATGGAATCGTGCATTGAGCTCGGAATTGTTTAAACAGATATGTCAGGAAATTTTTAAGACTTCTTTTCAAACGACTCCGGTGCTTCTTGAAAGTCGGCGGGATCGAGATGCGGCTTCGCATTTGTTTTTTATATTATCTGCCTTACACTTCGATTCAGCGCAAATGAAAGAAAAGTTAGTTCAAAAACTACATTTGTCGCGCGAAGAACAATCCCGCTTTGAATTGTTCGTTAAGTTGCGTGGCGCCATGCGATGTTTGACCTCTGTGCAAATGGCGCTTGAATTAGAAAAAAAGCCTCAACTTCAACCCGTCGTGCAGTATGTGGCGTATCAAAAAGAATTTGACTCAGAAATTTTCGAACAAGCCTTAGAGCTATTAAAAATTTATCCGCAGGCCTTAGTCAACGGCGAGGACTTAAAAAGTCTTATCGATGTTCGTCAGATCGGGCACAGTCTGAATGAAATACGAATGCTTCAGTTTGAGGGAAAAATAAAAACTAAAGAGCAAGCCTTGGCTCATGTCGGGTCTAAGTCAATCGTTCGTAATTAAGTGAAATGGTCCTGCCATACTAAACAATAAAGTTGCAAGGCCAGCCCTGTATTTTTTAAAAAACTTTAGACAATCGAATGGGTTTTCTCGGTTAAAATCTAGAATGAGGGACTATTTCAGGCCTAAAATTCGGTCCAGTTTTAAAAAAAAAGAAGGTCAAAGGTATTGCGTTCTGTAAAAAGTCTTGTCAGACTTAGATCAGGTTGTTGTTGTTAATTCAAAGCGTTCTCAGACTAAGGATTGTCTGGGTGCTAAGAAAAGACGCAATTTAAATAAAAGTTAAAGATAAAGTAGCTAAACAAAAACAAATAGCAGGAGGAGCAAGGATGCTCAGAGACGTTTTAATCCAAAAAGGTTTGTCAAATCGTGAATCAGAAGTTGCTGAATTGGTTTCTAAAGGACTTTCTAACAAGGAAGTAGCAAACCAACTTTTCGTAACTGAAAAAACTGTAAAATTTCACTTAACGAACATTTACAAAAAAATGAACGTTAAATCTCGTGCTCAGTTGATCGTATGGTGTCTTCCACACCTTGGTTTTGTTGAAAATGAAATGCGCGCTGAAGTTGCACAACCTGCTGGTGCATCTGCTTACAACACGCAAACGACTCCAACAATTCCTGCTGGAAACGCGACAATCACTTTACCAGGTGCTGGGAACTTCGGAACTCGCACAGGTAACTCTGACGCTGGCGTGTAGTTCTTTATCGTTAATTGCTGGCGCGGTTACTTAAGCGCGCCTCAATTTAAATTGCACTTAGAAAGCCTACCTTAAACGGTAGGCTTTTTTATTTTCTGCCTGTGACTGTTTAATTCTTCTCAAGTATAATTTCTAGAAACGTATTTTCGATTCTTTTTCAATGAGGTTTCTTTTCATGCCACTATCTGCGAAATCAGTTAAATCATCGCAAGTCACTATGACCGAGCTTGTTCTTCCGACTCATACCAATGCCTTAGACACAGTCTTCGGTGGAACTGTGATGTCATGGATTGATATTTGTGCGGCGATCGCAGCACAAAGGCACGCAGGCCGTGATGTGGTGACGGCAAGTATGGACAGACTTAGTTTCGTGGCGCCGATTCGTCGGGGGTGGGTTGTGAATTTAAAAGCTTCAGTGAATTTCACTTCACGCACTTCGATGGAAGTAGGGGTTCGCGTTGATGCTGAAAATCCAAAAACGGGCGAGATGTTTCACACCGCTTCGGCGTACATGACTTTTGTGGCGCTTGGTTCTGATGGAAAGCCGACTGAGGTGCCGAAGTTGTTGCTTGAATCGGATGAAGACAAGCGTCGGTACGGTGCTGCTCAAAAACGCCGTGAAGTGATGTTGGCCAGTCGGGTGTAATTGGTTAAGTAAATGCAGATTGTTTTTTTAGTACTGATGGGCGACTACATATTAGACGTGTGTAAATAGCTTAGATACACGCCTGTCTCTTTTCAAGATTCTCGAGTGAAAATCTTCAGGAATCACAAAAAACGCCGATAAATAATAACTATGAAAATCATATTCATCGTTTTAGCGTTTTCTTTATTTGCATTTGCAAGAACCGAAAAACCGATTGAAAAAGGCAACGATGTCCAGCAGAAGCTGGATCAAGAATTTGCCGAACATAAGAAAATTATCGAGCCTTGTTTAGAAGGAACTCCGACCGCAAATAAAAAGTTGGGTTGTACAGAGTCGCTTAATTTTTTCGTTGCGCTCTGTGAAAAGAAAAGTGCTACTTCATTCAGGAAGATCTATTTGCAACGCCAACAAAAATATATTTCTCAAGCCTGTGAATACACTTATCAAGCAGAAGGGCGTGTTACTAAATTATTTGATTTAGATGAGAAAGCTTGCGTTCCGGGTTACGCCACGATTAAAGAAAGAATCGAATCGCTGTATAAGAATAAAGATTTATTGGATGAGACGGCCTTTTATCTTTATGAGAAAAAATCGTGTAAAGAGTATCGAAATTATGTGAATCTTTGCATTTACATTGATGGTGAATTGAAAGCCTATGTGCCCAGAGATATGAGCTTGTTGCCTAAGGTTAATCTGGCACAAAATACAAATCAGAGATGTTTTTCAAAAGAAGATGGTTTGTCGAATTTAACAAAAGATGTTTTGTCTGAAGGTGAATCGGCTAGGGATAATGCTTTTCAAAAAACAATTTTAGCCAGTCGATCAAGAATGCCGGCTTCAAAAGGAGCGACATCGAAAGATTGCGACCAAGTTAGACGAAGCTATATTTACTTTGGTTGCAACCGATTTGAAGGATTAAAAGATGAAGATCCGATATTTATTTCTAATGAAGAAATGCAAAAGCGAAGACAGGAAAGCCCTCGCAACAGCAATGGAGCAAGCGGAAGCGGTCAACAAGCCAATTAAAGCAAGGCTTGGCTAAGCACCATAAATAAACCAATCAAAGATGCAAACCAAACAAGGGTGCGAACAAATTTAATTCCGGCGGCGTAAATGAAGACGTATAGTGTTCGTGCGATTAGGTAAAGTATAGATCCATACAGGCTGATGTCTGAATTTTTACGACGAGCTTCAACCACAAGAACAGCGACGGCGAAAAAAACAAAAGTCTCTAAGTAGTTTTTGAAGGCGCGATCTAGGCGCCCGGCAATTCCAGTTAGCTCTGGGGCTTTTGTGTCGCGGGCTGAAATATTCCAGTCCATGCCACGTTGCTTTGTTGAAAAATGTGCGGCAAAAAATAATTGTGCAATTCCAAGAAGACAGGCCCAAGCTAAAAGTTGTAGTTCGTTAAACACACTAACCTCCGATTTTTTTATTCAGAGGATATTTTAAAGCTTAATTGCAAAGTTTATCAATAGCTTTAGAAATTGCGGTGCTGTCTTCGTCTTCAACGACTGGAAAGTTCAGGGCGTGTTCGTGGCGGGCCTTTTCGCAATCTTCTTTTGACATCAGGCTTGAGGCTAAATCTTTGAGTGGGGCCAATATTTCAAGAACGTAAGCCATTTCGTTGCCTTCAGGTGTAAGTTGATCATCTTTCGCCTTGGCTTCAATGTCTTTGACTTCATTCATGGCCTTTTCAAGAGATTCATAGGCCGGAATAATTCGGTCTTTGGCGTCTTTTTTAGAGTAGTCAACTTTTAGAAATTCAAGCTTCTTGGTTTCAAAGCTTAAATAGATATCTGCAATTTGTTTTGGAGTGCTGGCGTAAGCCACCGAAGATAAAATTATAGTTAGAACTATTGATTGACGCATGCTTGAGATCCTTCTTTTGCGAAACGAGTTTTGAAAGGCTCGGTAAATTTAGAACTAAATTCTTTTTGGCGTTTATCCATGTTGACTATGTAAGGGTTTAAAAGTCCGCGGCCATTTGTTCGGTACATGGGGCGCTTGATAGCTTTGAGATAGCCTTCCGGAGACAGGCTACCTAGGCGGGTTGCAATCGCACGACCTGCGGCGCGGCCCCCAGAGCTGTAGGCGGCAGCAATCGTCAAGCTCTTTACTTCTTCAAGTGCCGGATGATTTGCATGGGTTTTTACGTAGTTTTTCATTTTCGGAAGTAAATCTTTTTCCCATGAGTTCGCCATGCCTATCATTGAGTAAAGAATATTTCTTTCCATTCCTTCTCCGATTTGAATATACGCACATGAATTTGAAAGAGGTGGGTTGTTGCCGTTCATATCTTTTTTTGCGATTGCTCTAGCAGCTTCGCATTCTTTTAAATCGGATTTTGCGATCTTATCGACATATTCGCCACCGCGCCAAGGTTGATGAACATCTTTGACGAAAATAGTTGTGAGCTGTCCGAGACCTACTCCATTTTTTGATGAAAACTGAGGTTTGAAGCCTGACTCTAGGGAATATATTTTAAAAAGCACCGCCGGTGAAACCGTTTGCATGTTTAATTTTTTTGCGCATGACATGAAACTTGAAACGACCGCATTTTGGTAATTCAGAATTTCTTCAGTTTGGCAGATATTTTTTGTCTTTTTGCCGCCAGGGCAGGCTATCTCTTGAGTTCCGACTTTATATTCGGCAGCTACTTTAGCGCACTCTGAATTAAAAATTAATTTCGGAGCGTCAGGAATGCCTTGAATTGAACTTGATACTTTTGCTAAATCTTCAGGGCGTGTTGCGGCAGAAGAGCTGCATTCAACACAAGGGGCTTTTGCTTGAGTGCTGGCGTTCAATTGATATTGCTTGTAGATAATTTCTGTCACAGAAGATTTAGCTTTGGCTTCAGACATCTGCAGAATCATGCTGGATTGATTTGCTTGACCGCTCACGCATTTGCCTTGAGCATTCGCTAAAGTTGAAGAAAATAGAAAACCTGCGACAAGTAGAATTTCAAAATGAATGTTCATTCTTTTATTCTAGCTTTAGATCACTTTATTTGACTAAAAAATCTTTCCATTTATTCATCAAGGTCGGGGTCAACATGGCTATGCAAATCGTGCCCTCGGTGGCGGCCTCTTTGCGATTGATTTTGGCCTCGCGGCCTAGATCGTAAATACGGTATTCGTTGGCGCGGTCGAAATAAAGCTCGACTTGGGTCTGCATTTGATTGATCGAATCGGCCATTAGTTTTTTTAATTGCTCAAATCCATGTCCTGTTAAAGCGCTCACAAAAACACGCGGAAATTGTTTAACTCTAAATTGGCGATCGGGGCTTGCGACATCAAATTTATTAAAAATGTGAATGATTTTCTTTTCTTCCCATTTAAATTCTTTAATGAGACCTTCAACAACTTCGATTTGTCTTTCCATATTCGGTGACGATAAATCAACGACATGAAGTAAAATATCGGCTTCAGCTGATTCTTCGAGAGTGGCTTTAAAAGCTTCGATCAATTGCGGCGGAAGTTTGCGGATGAATCCAACCGTGTCAGTTACGACCGCGGGAGGGCCTTCATCTAAGAATACTTTTCGTGTGGTCGGATCAAGAGTCGCGAACACCATGTTTTTGGCTAAAACTTGCGCGCCAGTCAGTCGATTTAACAAAGAGCTTTTTCCTGAATTGGTGTATCCGATCAATGCAAAGCTTGGAATTTCATTTCGTCTGCGCGATTGTCTGTGCTGGGCCCGATGTTGGGCTACGTCGTCTAACTTTTTCTTAATGATCGAAATTTTCTCGCGAATGCGACGACGGTCATTTTCAAGAGCCGATTCACCCGGGCCGCGTGTTCCGATACCACCGCCTAAGCGTGACAAAGATTCATTCCAAGCGCCGATCATTCTGGGCATTTGATCTAACAACTGCGCAAGTTCGACTTGTAATTTTCCTTCGTAAGTTCGTGCTCTTTGAGCGAAAATATCAAGTATCAGTTGAGAACGATCTAAGATTCTACATTCGATTTGTTCTTGAAGATTTCGAGATTGAATTCCGGTCAGTTGATGATCGACGACGACGACGTTGGCTTTGCTTTCGGCGACCATCTCTTTGATTTCAAGCACCTTACCGCTGCCGATAAGAGTGCTTGGATTCCACTGAGGAAGCACTTGAACGGTTGAACCAATGATTTCACCACCAGCGGCAGCGACTAACTCTTCGAGCTCGCAAAGATTTTCTTTGATCTCGGCGATGGGCTCCGATTTGAGGCCCACACCTACGACGATGACTCGATCTTTTTCATTGATTCGAACCTGATTCAATGTGCTTTTTTTCTCCAGTCCTGAATAAATTGTGACTCAAGTGCTGTTAAAACAACAGAACTAAATATCGTATCAACTGTTGTGGTGCGTTGAAGTACGTTTGCAGCCCTGCGAACTCCTAATAAGAAAGGCCCAAGAACATCAACTTTACCAACTTGCTGTAAAAGTTTGTAAGAGATATTCGCGCTTTCTAAATTTGGGAATATCAAGATATTCGCTTCGCCATCAAGCCCTGTGAAAGGAAAAATGCGTTCTTGAATTTCTTCGCTAACGGCCGTGTCGGCTTGCATGTCGCCATCAACTATGAGATCTGGTCGCATTTTTTTTGCAAGTTCAGCTGCCGTTTTCATTTTGTTCGGCGTACCAGTAGCTCCGCTAAAATTTGAGTAGCTAAGCATCGCTACACGTGGTTTTTGACCGAAATATTCGGCCACTTGAGCGGTTTGAACAGCCATCTGCGCAAGCTGTTCAGCGGTTGGATTTAAGTTCACTGTTGTGTCGGCAAAGAACAATAGTCGGTTATCGGCCAAGACAATATTTAAGCCGGCTGGAACTGAACCTTTCGCGACCCCTACTGTGTGAAGAATAGGTTTCACGGCGTCAGCGTAATTTGTCGTTGCACCGTTAAGCATGCCATCGGCATCGCCTTGATCGATCATCATCGCTGCGAAGTAATTCGGATCTGCCATTAAACGTTCGGCTTCTTTGATGTTGATACCTTTGCGTTGACGGCGTTTGTAAAGTTCTTCTGAATACGCATGGTATTTCGGGTGAACCGCCGGGTGAATAATTTCAACTCCGGTCAAATCAACTTGGTGCTGTTTCGCTTTTTCATGAACGCGATCCGGGTAACCAAGAATAATGGGTTGGCAAAGTTTTTCATCAACACACATGCGCATCGCTTTCAATATTTTTGAACTTGTGCCTTCAGCAAAAACGATTTTAGGTAATGATCCCAAGCGTTTTGCGTTTTCGTGAACCCTGTTGATCGCTGATCGGATAAATACTTTTCTTGGACCTTGAATCGCTTCAAGACGATCGTGGTAAGCGGCCCAGTCCGTGATGGGCTTTGTTGCAACTTTTGAATCCATTGCGGCTTTAGCAACAGCCGGAGCCACCCATAGCAATACGCGTGTATCGAATGGTTTTGGAATGAGGTATTCGCGACCGAACTGAAATTTTTTGTCGCCGTAAGAGGCTGAAACCGTATCAGGTACACTTTCACGCGCCAATTTCGCTAACGCATGAACCGCAGCCAATTTCATTTCTTCGTTGATTTGAGTTGAACGCGTATCTAAAGCACCACGAAAAATTGAAGGAAAGCCTAAGACGTTATTCACTTGGTTCGGATAATCTGAACGGCCTGTGGCGATGATCGCGTCGGGGCGGGCAGCGCGCGCCGCTGCTGGAGTGATTTCTGGATCAGGATTAGCCATGGCGAAAATGATCGGATCTTTCGCCATCACTTTTAACATTTCACCGGTTACGGCTCCTGCAACAGAAAGGCCTACGAAAACGTCGGCTCCGTTAAGAGCTTCGGCTAAAGTACGTTTTTCTGTCGAGTTTGCGAAAAGTTCTTTGTATTTGTTCATACCTTGAGTGCGGCCTTTGTAGATCACACCCGAGCTGTCGCACATTAAAACGTTTTCAACTTTGACGCCAAGGCTTACAAAGATTTTCGTGCATGAAATCGCCGAAGCTCCGGCTCCATTTACGACTAGTTTAATATCAGATAATTTTTTGCCAACGATTTGGCAAGCATTCAGTAGTGCGGCACCACTGACGATCGCCGTTCCGTGCTGATCATCGTGGAAGACCGGAATATTCATTTCTTTTTTCAATGTCTCTTCGATTTCAAAACACTCGGGAGCTTTGATGTCTTCAAGATTGATTCCGCCAAAGGTTGGCTCTAGTGTTTTAATTGCATTGATAAATTCAGCCGAAGAAGAAGATTTGACTTCGATATCGAAAACATCAATTCCCGCGAATGTCTTAAATAAAATCCCTTTCCCTTCCATAACCGGCTTTGAAGCTAAGGGTCCGATGTTACCTAGACCAAGGACCGCTGTTCCATCTGAAATCACGCCGACTAGATTTCCTTTTGAAGTATAGTCATAAACTTTTTCTGGATTTTTTGCGATGACCTTACAAGGGGCTGCTACTCCTGGAGAATAGGCTAGTGAAAGGGCTTTTTCGGTCGCGCAATCTTTCGTAGATATGACTTCGATTTTTCCTGGACGGCCATTTTGATGATATTCAAGAGCTTCTTTTTCAAGATTAGCAATTTGCTCGGGTGTTTTTTCCAATTGAGTCTCCCAAAGCTTTTTCAAAGCTTAATTTGTTAAGTAGAGCAAAGATTCTAAGTCCGACTTGGCAAAATCACAAATTGTAAGAGCAAGACTTTGACTCACGCGTCAATTGCCAGCTTAAAAAATGAGGTGTTTAATATTAAGGTTATTTAATAAAAAAACCAGGAGATCAGCTATGAGTTCGCAGCCTAAGTCGCCACGAGACGTCGTTATTGTTGAAGGAGTACGCACTCCTTTCGCTAAAGCCGGAACAAAACTAAAATCGGTGCACGCTGCCCAGTTGGGACAGTCGGCATTGAAAGAATTAATCGCACGTACAAATTTAGACGTTGATATCGTTGATGAAGTGATTGTGGGTAACACAGGTTCGCCTTCAGACGCCGTTAATATTTCTCGCGTTGTGGCTTTGAATGCGGGAATTCCGATCAAAACCTCAGCGGTTACGGTGCACCGTAACTGTGCTTCTGCCTTAGAGAGTATCACGACCGGTTTTGAAAGAATTAAATCAGGAACAATGGACGCCGTTGTTGCAGGCGGAACTGAAAACATGTCGCAAATGCCTTTGTTAATGCCACCGGCCATCACAAGCATCATCGAAAGATTAGGATCGGCTAAAACGGCGGGTGCACGAATTGGTGCTTTGTGGGATTGGTTCAAAGCCGATTTGTCGCAAATTAAAGAAATGGTGACGACTGCTCCGTTAGCAAAAACAAAATATAAACCCATTATTACTTTGGCAGAAGGTTTAACAGATCCTTTTGTCGGAATGAATATGGGTATGACAGCAGAAGTGATTGCGAAAGAATTCGGAATTGGTCGCCGCGAACAAGATGAATATGCTTTGAAATCTCATCAAAAAGCTGTTGCGGCAAAAGCAAAATTAGCTGAAGAGATGACTCCGTTTTATCTTCCACCAGATTACAAAGAAACTGTCACTGAAGACGTAGGGCCTCGTGAAACTCAAACGATCGAAGCTTTGGCGAAATTAAAACCATTCTTCGATAAAAACACCGGATCAATCACAGCGGGAAATTCATGCCCGATCACTGACGGTGCAGCGATGGTGTTATTGATGTCGCGCGAGAAAGCTGAAGCTTTGGGTTACAAACCATTAGCGCGTATTCGTGGTTACGCATTTGCGGGTCTTGAGCCAGAACGTATGGGAATGGGCCCAGCTTATTCGACTCCGATCGCTTTGAAGCGTGCGGGTGTGACGATGAAAGATATCGGCTTAGCTGAATTGAATGAAGCTTTTGCGGCGCAAGTGATGGCTTGTCAAAAAGCTTTTGATTCAGACGAGTTCGGTAAAAAAATTGGGTTGTCTGGAAAAATCGGCGAGCTTCGTTCAGATATTTTAAACGTGAACGGCGGCGCGATTGCCTTAGGGCATCCAGTCGGAGCTACAGGAACACGTCTTGTGATTACGTTGATGAAAGAAATGCGTCGTCGCAATGTTGGTTTAGGTTTAGCAACACTTTGTATCGGTGGCGGTCAAGGTGGATCAATCATACTTGAGAACGAAGGGTAATTAGTAAAATGGCAGCAATTAATTTAACAACTCAGAAAATTGGCGCAAACGAAATTGCAGTTTTGACCTTCGATCTTCCAGGTGAAAAAGTAAATAAACTTTCAAGCCCGGTGATGAAAGAGCTTCAAGCTCATTTAGAAAAATTAAAAACATCTTCTTACAAAATGGTGTTGATCAAATCGGCGAAGCCTCGCATTTTCATCGCGGGTGCTGACATCGAAGAGATCAGACAATTAACGACGAAAGATCAAGTTGTTGCAGCTGTGAGCGGCGGGCAATCGATTATGAATATGTTGGAAGATCTTCCAATGCCAACGATGGCTTTGGTTAACGGAGCTTGTGCGGGTGGGGGATGCGAATTGATTCTTTCATGCGACTACCGTATCGCTTCAGAAGATTCTTCGACTCGTATTGGTTTGCCAGAAACTCAATTAGGAATTTTACCTGGTTTTGGTGGTTGTATACGTATGCCTCGCGTAGTTGGCTTGCAAGCAGCCCTTGATGTGATCTTAGCAGGTAAATTGTTGAATGCGAAAAAAGCTTTGAAAATCGGTTTAGTAGACTACGTCGTTCATCCGAACTTACTTGAAGGTTTCGCGAATCAACAAATCGAAAAAATCATCGCGGACGGTGCAAAAAAACGTCGTAAAGTTTTTAAGCCTCGCGGTTTAGTAGCCAAACTTTTAGAGGGCGTTCTTTCAGGAGTTGTTTTCAGTAAGGCTAAAGAAGGCGTGTTGAAAGCGACGAAAGGTCATTACCCAGCTCCGCTTGCGGCACTTGATGTAATCAAAAAAACTTACGGCATGAGCGATCGCGCTAAAGCGATGAGCATTGAATTGGCTCATTTCGCTGAATGCGCGGTGACTGATATTTCTAAAAACTTGATCCACGTTTTTTACCTGACAGAAATGGTTAAAAAACAAACTGGGGTTTCAGATAGCAATATCAAAGGAAAACCAGTGAAGCACTTAGGCGTACTTGGTGCAGGAACGATGGGTGGCGGTATCGCATACGTGGCGGCAGATAAAGGTGTTGATGTGCGCGTGAAAGATATTTCACACGACGCCAATGCAAAAGCTTTGAAACATGCGCGTGATTTATGGGCGAAGTTGATGAAAAAGAAAGTCATCGACAATTACCAGTTCACTCAAAAAATGTCTTTGGTTTCAACCACGGTTGATTTTTCAGGTTTCAAAAGTATCGACTTAACAGTGGAAGCAATCGTTGAAAACATGGACATCAAGAAAAAAGTAATCGCGCAAACAGCCGCCGAAATGCGTAATGACGCGATCATCGTAACGAATACCTCTTCGTTAAGTGTGAATGAAATGTCGGCGGGGCATCCGCGTCCGCAATACTTTGCGGGAATGCACTTTTTCTCTCCTGTTCATAAAATGCCGTTAGTTGAAGTTATTCGCGGAGAAAAATCTTCAGACGAAACTATCGCAACTGTTTTCGAATTAGCAAAGAAAATGGGAAAAATGCCAGTCGTTGTGAAAGACGGTCCGGGGTTTTTAGTTAATCGTTTATTGCTTCCGTATATGGCAGAAGCTGCGTTCTTACTTTCTGAAGGCATGAGTATCGAGAAAGTGGATCGCGCTTACGTTCACCAATTCGGTATGCCTATGGGCCCATTTGAATTGATGGATTCAGTTGGACTTGATGTTTGCGTGAAGGTTTTAAATATTTTCAAAAAAGCTTATCCAGATCGCGTTGAAATGCCAGCTTTGATGGAAAAACTTGAGAAAAATAAAAACCGCATGGGTCAAAAAACGAACTTGGGTTTCTACAAATACAATGACGGTCGCAAAGGTGAAGTCGATCAAAGCATTTACACTGAGCTTGGCTTAGGTAACCCAACAAATCCATATAGCGATCAAGAGTGCATCGAACGCGGTGTATTTGCGATGGTTAACGAGTGCTGCTTGGCTTTAGATCAAGATCGCATTGTTGAAACTCCGAATGAAGTCGATCTTGCGATGATCATGGGAACTGGATTTCCTCCGTTCCGTGGTGGTTTAACGAAGTATGCTGACAGTGTTGGCGCAAACTATATTAAAACTCAGCTTGATAAATATAGCTCTGAGCGCAAGGCGAATCGCTTGAAACCATCTTCAAAATTGGTTGAGCGCGCTTCGAAAAAAGCGAAGTTTTATAATTGATTTATGCCTGAACTTGCCGCGGGATACCTCGTCGGATTTATTTTAACTTTATGTTTGATGGGACTGCATATCTATTTGCAGTCTCGTAAACAGAAAAGTCCGGCGATGCGGCAAGTGCAATCTAATTTGAAAAAAATAAACTTATTTTGGTCTGATTCTGAATCAGAAATTAAAGATTACATCCCGGGAGCTGAAAAAAGCGACGCCGAAAAATCGATTCGATCAATCTTAGTTTCAGGCGTAGGTTTTTCTTTATTGTCTTGGCTCGGATTGTTTTTTCAATTTGTCGTGATGATTTCGCTTAGATTTTTAGCTGTGAAACGCATCGAGACAAAACTTTTTCAAAGAGAAATTGCAGAAAAAGAACTTAATACCGAAAAAACGCGTGAATTCGTAAATCAAATCATGCAGTCTTAAAACCAAGATGAATCACTTACCTCAAATTATCCAAGATCTTGGGATCATTCTGGTTACGGCTGCCTTAGTCAGCGTCATTTTCCAAAAATTAAAGCAACCTCTTGTCTTAGGATATTTGATTGCAGGATTTTTAGTGGGGCCTCATTTTCATTTGTTTCCGACGATTCAAGATACAGAAAATATTTCGATCTGGGCCGAAATTGGCGTGATTTTTATGCTATTCGGATTGGGTCTTGAATTCAGTTTTAAAAAGTTAGTCAAAGTCGGAAAAAGCGCTGGAATTACAGCCTTCTTTGAGATTTTGTTTATGTTGGCGATTGGATACGGTACAGGCCAAGCTTTAGGTTGGTCGATGATTGATAGCTTATTTTTAGGAGGAATTTTATCGATTTCTTCGACAACAATTATCGTGCGTGCTTTTGAAGAGTTAGGTTTGAAAGGAACCCAGTTTGTTTCGTTGGTTTTTGGCGTGCTTATCGTTGAAGATCTCATAGCCATTTTACTTCTTGTTTTGCTTTCTTCTGTTGCCGTCACGCAAAGTCTATCGGGAAGCGAGCTTGCCTATTCTTCGCTGCGCTTAGGATTTTTCTTAGTGCTTTGGTTTTTGCTTGGTATCTATGTCTTGCCTGTTTTTCTCAAAAAAATTAAAAATTATTTATCAGACGAAACGATCTTGGTGGTTTCAATTGGGCTTTGCCTGATGATGGTTATCGTAGCAAGTCGCGTGGGTTTTTCACCCGCACTCGGAGCCTTCGTCATGGGTTCAATTTTGGCTGAAACCCGTGAAGGTCATCGCATTGAAAAAGTAATTTTGCCTGTTAAAGATTTATTTTCTGCCGTGTTTTTTGTTTCGGTAGGGATGTTGCTGAATTTTTCATTTTTAACTCAATACTTTAAAGAAATTATTTTGATTACTGTCATAACGATTTTTGGAAAAATTCTAAGTTCTAGTTTGGGGGCATTGATTTCTGGCCGCAGCTTAAAAACTTCGGTTCAAGCCGGATTCAGTTTAGCCCAAATTGGTGAGTTCTCTTTTATTATTGCTACCTTGGGAACATCATTAAAGGTGACCAGCGAATTTTTGTATCCGATCGCGGTTTCAGTTTCTGCGATTACAACTTTGACGACTCCTTATTTAATTCGCTCGGTTGATCCTTTTTATGTGAAACTTGAAAAACGTTTACCCGATGGTTTTATGCAAGTTCTTGAAAGGTACGAACAGGCTATGCAGTCGGGCTCAAGTCGCAATTTATTTTCGCTACTTTGGAATGAGTACGGATTAAAGATCGCATTAAATTCTGTGATCGTGATTGCCATCACTTTAGCTTCAAGCCATTGGGTTATGCCCATGATTTCCGATGGTTCTGTATCGACTTGGCCTCAAAGAATTGGTTTGTGCCTGATTACCTTTCTTGCTGCGGGTCCTTTTTTATGGGCCATTGTGTTTGGCGGCTCGAAGCATGCAGTGAATTACGAAGGTGAAGCTTTAGATCAACTTAAAAAACTACAAGTTGGCGTCGTATTGACACGAGTTTTAATTGGTCTATTTTTGATCGCTTTTATTGTCAGTCAATTTACAGCGGTACTGGCTTTGTCTGGTTTGATTTTGATTGGACTTGCAAGTATCAGTGTCTTTTTATTCAGTCGTGTTTCGCGTGGAATTTACTCAAAAATTGAAAAAAGATTCTTATCAAACCTTTCAGCAAATGAAAAAGCCGAGCTTGAGAAAAGAGCTCGTATACCAGAATTGGCTCCGTGGAATGTAATTTTGGATGAAATTGTTATTTCACCAGATTCTTCTTACATCGTTAAGACTTTGAAGGATGCTAAAATTAAAGAAAACTATGGTGTGACGATTGCTATGATTGAGCGTGGCGCGCAAAAGATTTTAGCGCCGCGATTTACAGACATTTTATTACCGTATGATCGTATTTATGTCATTGGTACAGATGAACAGATTCATCATCTACGCCAAAAACTTGAAGCTCAAAAGCAGCATTATAGTAATGAAACGATCGAATCTTATAAATTAAAGTCTTTCATTTTAGGCCAAGAAAGTTCTTTTAAAGATAAGACGATTCGTGAGTGTGGCCTGCGCGAGGCCGTTGATGGGCTTATCGTGGGACTTGAAAGAAATGGCGAGCGTATTTTAAGCCCGGATTCTTCTTTAGTTTTGAAACCAGGAGATCTGATTTGGCTTGTGGGTGATGCGGACAAGCTTGGTGCGATTTTAAAAGTTTGATATTTGTAATTTACAAAATAATTCTAAAATAGACTAATGCGCGCGCCGAAATAGATTGAAAGTATCCATCACGCGAAGTTCTTAGGGCCACAAGATCGGCCGAAGTGCCTAATCCGAACTTATATTTTTCACCGGCATATCCCAAACCCACTTTAAGATCGTAGCTCAATGTCGAGTAGGAAGACTTGTTCGTTGAGCCGTCTACGAACCTGTAATTGTAAAGACCGTGAGTTAGAAATAAATCGATGAGAATGCCTGCGAAAAGGTGGTTTTCATTCACCCAGTATTTTCCAGCTCCAACTCCAAAGTTTAAAGATGAAGAGCTTAGGCTTCTTAAGTCTTCGATTTCGGCTTCAATGCCGGCATAGTTTTGTTGTAGCAATGAAATCGGAGTGTCCATGCGATATTGGCGGATGCCGCCGACCAAATACCATTTGCCAGCCGTTTCTTTAATGGGCTCTGATTGATCGTAAAGTCCGCTGACTGTAAATTCTGATTCGTTCATCGCGAATCGGCCCATTAAAGCATAGTGTTCAAAATGCAAATCGGGATAGACTTGCAATTGCGGCATGTTGCGCGTGTAAAACCCTTGGTAGGTTTGGTAGAAGGCATCTAGGCCCCAATCATTTGATTGGTATCCAAGTTGCCAATCTGAAAAAGTAGTCGATCCTTTATCGGGGTCTAAATCTTTCCGATTTCCACGGAAGGAATAACCTACACTGAAGCCAAATGCCGTTACACCTAAGCGACTGACGCCGGTGATATTGGGTTCAAACGAGATTTCTCTTTTTTCTGTGCCGATATCTTTTAGATTGAAAACGAAGTTTTCTTGGCCCGTTCCTATGAGCGGCGAAATTTCAGTTGCCTGTGTAGGCTGAATCTTACAAAATACGACGATGAATAATACGCCCGTAAGTTTGAAGTACAAATTGATCGTTGTGTTCACACTTTTATTTTTGATATTTTTCTTTGATCAAGCAACTAAATATTGGGCCGTCGAAAGCCTTATGAATCAAAACTCTCATTCATTCTTGGGTGGCTTTTTTCAGTTTATTTATGCCGAAAACCCAGGGGCTTTTTTAGGTTTGGGTGGGGGCTGGTCTAGGCCAGTTCGTTTTGTTATTTTTGCCATAGTCGTTCTTTTAGGTTTGGGCGGAATGCTTTGGTACCTCATTAAAAAAGAAGATTCGCGAATCAATCTATTTGCATATAGCTTTATACTGGCCGGGGGGTGTGGAAACCTTTGGGATCGCATGGTTCATGATAAAGGGCACGTTGTTGACTTTATGTTGATTGAAGTCTGGGGCCCGCTTCGAACTGGAGTGTTTAATGTCGCTGATGTGGCCATCGTTATCGGGGTGTTACTTGCGTTAGCAGGTGAATATGTTTTCGACAAACGATCAACAACAAAAGCAAAAAACGCGAACTCTGCTGGAAGCGTTTAAAAGCGTCTCACTTTCAATCATTTTTCCACATTTCATCTCAGCTTGAGACAGAATTATTGGCCTTTGATTTGCCTTACTGCTTGATAGAGGGAATTGCGTCGCAATCCCAAGCACTAGAGGAGGCTTTTATGAAACGCCCTTTATTAAAATTATCTTTTGTATTTCTTTTGGTTGCGGCCTTTTCAGCCTGCCAACCTAAAAAAGATACTGTGCGTGGAGCAACAAATCCTCTGTACAATCCTTTAAACGGTGTAACGGGTTTAGGAAACATCAATACATTATGTACCCAAGGTCAAACATCTCAGACTCTTGGAGCAATAACCGACAGCATTCAGCCTGCAAGCTTTCAAAGTCGCGTGGTTGCCTTATTGTCGGCAACCATGCAGCCTTCTGAGATTGGAACAATCGGGGCGTCTATCGGAGAAACAACAGGGGTTCGTTTCAAAGGCACTTTGTACTTAGATGCTAACGGAAACGTAGCTTCTTCAAGTTCGAATGTGAATATCACAGTTTACGATAGCATTTGGTACAATGACTACATCACAAATCCATCAGTAGAAGGAATCGCTTTAAATTTTAGTCCATCGACAGGTGGAAGCATCACAGGGCAGTTTAGCAACGCGACAGGTGTTGGATACTTTCTTGTGAAAGATGCTTATGGTGAAATTCGTTTCGACGGAACGATCACTTCGCAAAGTTTTACTGGAAATGTGACTTTTAGAAACTACGCGAATGTAACAGGGCAAGCCAATGCCAGCGGATCTCTTGGGCAATTTCAGATCAGCACTTGCGGATTTGTTCGCAAATAGCTCAACTTTTTCTTGGAAATTAAGATTTAAAGCTTAATAATCAGAGGAATGCAAGGTCAGCATTCTTCTTTTTATTTTTTTGACGATTCGTCTTTGTCAGTTGTGGCGGGCGGTGCGTCTGCGATTGATCGTCCGAATTTGCATATTCACAATTTAGATGAAGCTGAATCATTTTTGAAAAGTTACGGTTATCAAATTTCGAAAGCAGAACATCTTGAAAGGCTATGGTACTTTCATCGTCGAGCAATGGTTTTGATGGTTGAAAAGCTAAAGATTGATCTAACCGAAATCCCCGAAGAACTTAAAAGCAAAGAAAGTTTAAAAGATATTCGCTATCTTTTAATTTTTGCCAGTCAAAACGAAAATAAAAACCTTCAGCGTTGGTCATGTGCATTGCTTCGTTGTATGCATGTCTTTGTTCATGCTGAAACAGATTTGTTTAGTTTTTTTTCTGAAGAGATTCAAAAGCAGATATTGAACCCGTTTGAACAGTCGGTGGTTCAAGAAGATAAGTTGTATTTGAAATCTTTTATTAAAGACGGGCATCCTCCGGTTGAACTTTTAGATTTTCAATCGAAGCCATTTAAGACTTCGACCAGCACTGTGATTAAACTTTTGGCGAAGCCAGATGCATTGGCGATGAAAATTTTTGATAAAATTGGAGTGCGATTTATAACTCGAACTGTTTTTGATTCTTTTCAGGTCATTCGTTTTTTAATCGAAGAGAATTTGATCAGCTATCCTCAGATTATGCCTGATCAATCTTCAAACAACATGTACCCTGTGGATCAATTTCTAGCTGTTTGTCAGAAGCTGCAAAAAAAACATGGCGAAAAAATCAGCGATGAACAGAAGCTGTCACCTGAAAAGATTGATCGCTTGTTGATGCAAAAATTGAAAACCAATCAGTCGGCGTTCTTGGGCCTTTTTCGTAAAGAGAACCCATTTTCTTCTGAGGATTTTAAGTATATTAAATTTATTTGTCGTAAATTGATTCAGATTGAATCAAACGGCCCCGGAAAAACATTTAGCTTTTTTTACCCTTTTGAAGTACAGATTCTGAATGAGTCGGCTTATAAAAAGATGCAATCGGGTGAATCTGAGCATGCTGCTTATAAGAATCGTCAGATTGAGGCGGCAGTGAAGCGTTTATTTCCGGATAAGGTATGAAATTATTAATTCTTTTGCGTTCGATTTTAGTCACCTGCCTGTTTCCTTTTACCGTGATTGTATTGGGTCCTGTTTTGATCGTTGGGCATTTTCTTTTTCGCAGTAAAGATTTCGATGATTCTGTCGTTATGCTTTGGGGAAAAGTTTGCTGCCGTATGGCAGGCGTTACTGTTGTGCTCAAAGGAAAAGAAAATCTTCCCCGTGAGGGCTGTCTTTTGCTTTTCAATCATTCAAGTTTTTTTGATGTATTTGCGATAGCGGGCTACTTGAAAGGTGTTCGCTTTGGTGCGAAGGCAGAACTTTTTAAAATTCCAATTTTTGGTAAAGCTATTTCTTCAGTGGGAACATTGCCTATCGATAGAAAGAATCGTGAGGGTGTGTTTCGAATTTACGAAGAAGCCAAGGCTCGCTTTTTAAAGGGTGAGCAGTTTGTGCTTTCTCCAGAGGGTGGCAGGTTTTATGGGCCGCAACTTTCGCCTTACAAGTCGGGACCCTTTCAATTTGCCATGTCGGTTCAAGTTCCGGTTGTTCCGGTTGTGATTATGGGTGCCTACGAAGCTTTGCCTAAAGGTGGGTTTTTATTCAACCTTGAAGCTTGGAAGCATCAGGTGATTATCGAAATTTTGCCGGCGGTTCCAACTTTAGGTTACTCGGCCAGCAACCGCCATGATTTGATAAAAAAAGTTTACGAACAGATGAATCCAATTTGGGTGGCCGATTACAAAGCTCGGCATTGAATTAGTTTGCGCCAGCTGCCTCTGCGGCTTCTTCTTTCATTTTTGCTGCGGGGGAAGAGGCTTTGAAGCTTACTTCTTTGCGAGAATCTCGAATTTTTTGATAATAAGGCGCTTGTTCTTTTGGAATTTCTTCATCGGTCAATTTCAATTTTTTTCCTTTAGAAGCTGAAACCCAGAATAGCTTATTCACAAAAGGCACAAACACTTGTAGTTTTTGATTATAAGACAACTCGATGATGTCGCCTGGTTTGGCTAAGTGACCTTCTGGCTTCAGTGTAACTTTTGAAGTGCGGCTGATGTTAATGGTCTTATCAGTGCTTTGAAACTCTTTGTTTTTAAGTCCGAAATAGCCGTGGTTGTCTACTTTCATGTAAAAAACTTCACGTGTTGCGATTGAAGGCACTTGAGACTTCAATTCATCGTAAATATCGATATTCCAAGTCATAGGTTCGTCGTCGATAACATCTTTGCCGGGTGTGGTTTTTGCGATCACTTGAAAAACAGTGAACAGGGAAACGGTTAAAAAAAGCATTTTCTTAATCATGGTTGTCATCCTTTAAATCTGAGCCGCTTTCCAGTCTTGGGTGAAAAGTGGACTTTCCATTTTTATTTTTCTGAATCCTGTTTCGATTTCAATGCGAATACGAAATGGGGGTTTGGTTTCAATTTTATTAACTTGCAGCCGACGAGGTAGAAATCCGTACTGATCTTGAATGGCTTGTGCTAAGCGATCAATTTGGATGTAGTTTTCAAAAGTCTTTCCGCCATCTGTGCTGCGGTAATTTCCAACAAATATAAGCAAATCATTAAAGTAGTGTACGGGGCCATTGTAATCGTCAAATTGCTTTAAACGCTTCCAGTGAAGGCCGTCGTCAGTGATGTAGACTCCGTTTGAAGATAAAATTCCTTGCAGCGGATTTTTAGGGTGAAAAGAGACGCTTGAAATGGGCTGTCGAATAAGTTGATCGATCAGAATCGCATTTTCGACTAAAGGGCTTTGCTTTTCTTGATCGGGCATTTTCCACCAGATTGTTCCGTGTCCTTTGACTTCGCTTTGCAGCCAATCGGCGCGTGAACTTTTTGAAACTTCAATCAGACTCCAAAGTGGTACTTTTTGATTTGACGATGCGATAATTCCGCGGGTGTCTGGTGTAATAACCTTTTGGATTTTGTTTAATGAAATTTGTTTTTTTGTATTTGTAATAAGGTTTCCAAATTCGCGTTTAACGACAAAGTGCCATTGATTGTCTGCGTAGACCATCGTGCTCATATCGAATTTTGTTAATGATTCGGCCAAGGTGACAAAGCCTTCATATTCTTTGTATTTCACTTTGAAAAAACCATCTTGGTATGAAATTGGTTTTAAGCGAAAACCCTGAGGAATCGTGGTTAAAATTGTACTTTCATTCGAGCTGGTTTTTCGAAGATAAGTATCTTTTAAAATTAAAGCGTAACCCAGATCGTAAGAGTCAGATAAAACCAGCGATGTGTTCAAATTTTTTTCAAGCTTGGTAAGTGGATCTTGCAAGCGTAATGCGTCGACTCCAACATCAAGAACGCGCCATCTTTTCTGGTTAGATGTTTCAATAACATATTCTGATAAGTGAACTGGAAGAACGGGTTTAAGTTCTCCTTTTTTAAAGCTTTTGCCATTCCAGCGATAGGCCGATTCGGCCACTTTGTCTTTTTGAAGCTGTTGTTTTTGAAGAACCTCTAAAGTAGTTGATCCCGACGGAAATTGACTTCCTGTCGACTTAAAAAAAGGCACTTGCAACAAGGGCGAAAGGGCCGAATGGGCTTGAAATGAGCTTAATTGAAGTGCGAGGGTTATGACAGATAGCATCTATTCTTATTTTCAGAGGAGAAATCCATGCAATCAAGGCTAGTTCTTTGTATATTCATGCGGTTCAATGCGGAATTAACGCTTAGCTAAATAGGTCTAAGTTGTAGGCTTTGCTCGAGTGTGCAACAAAGCTTTGAAGAAAAAGGAGTTTGTTTATGGAAGTTTCATCTATCAAAAAAATCGGAATCGTTGGTGCGGGGCAAATGGGTAATGGGATCGCTCAGGTTGCGGCCGCTCAAAATTTTCAAGTGGTCATGTTCGACATCTCTTCGGCTTCTTTAGATAAAGGTCTAGGCACGATTGCTGGCAGTTGTGACCGTTTGATTAAAAAGGCGACGATGACTGAAGATCAAAAGAAAGCTTTGTTAGCTCAAATTAAACCGACGACCTCTATGAATGATCTTGCCACTTGTGATTTTGTAGTTGAAGCTGCCACCGAAAACATCGAACTTAAGTTGAACATTTTTAAACAACTTGATGAAATCGTTAAGAAAGATGCAATTTTAACTTCAAACACATCTTCGATTTCGATTACGAAAATTGCTTCTGTTACAAAACGCCCTTCACAAGTTGCGGGCATGCATTTTATGAACCCCGTTCCTTTGATGCAATTGGTAGAAGGTATCCGTGGGCTTCAAACTTCGGATGAAACTTTCAAAATGACAAAAGAACTTTCTGAAAAGTTGGGTAAGGTTTTTGTTGAATCGGTCAAAGACATGCCTGGGTTTATTGTGAACCGCGTGTTAATGCCAATGATCAACGAGGCCGTGTATACCCTTCATGAAGGTATTGCCTCTGTCGAATCGATCGATCAAGCGATGAAACTTGGAACCAATCAACCAATGGGGCCTTTAACTTTGGCGGACTTTATCGGTCTAGACACTTGTCTAGCGATCATGAATGTTCTGCATGATGGTTTGGCCGATTCAAAATACCGTCCGTGTCCTTTGTTAGTGAAGTACGTTGAAGCCGGTTGGTTAGGTCGTAAATCAGGTCGCGGTTTTTACAACTACGCGAAGTAGTGATTTAGGAAATAAAATGGGTTCTTACGAAAATATTAAATTAGAAAATAAAGAGAATGGCGTTTGGGTTTTAACAATCAACCGACCACAAGCTTTGAATGCTTTGAACTCGGCCGTTTTGAATGAAATGGCTGAGGCCTTCCGTCAAATTTCAGAACTGAGCTTCGAAGATGCAAAAGCGTTGGTAGTGACGGGTGCGGGTGAAAAGGCATTTGTCGCCGGGGCCGACATTAAAGAAATGATGGACATGAATGAAGAACAAGCCAAGCAATTCGCAAAGCGAGGCCAAAGCATTTTTCATGAGATGAATTTACTGAAAATTCCGGTCATCGCAGCTGTAAATGGTTTTGCATTGGGTGGTGGGCTTGAGCTTGCATTAGCTTGTGATTTTATCATCGCCAGCGACAATGCAAAATTTGGTTTGCCAGAAGTTAGTCTTGGTTTGATTCCGGGTTTTGGGGGCACTGTTCGATTGACTCGCGCTGTGGGTATTCGGAAAGCTCGTGAAATGACAATGACCGGAGAAATGGTCATTGCCGAACAGGCGTTGCATTTGGGGCTTGTGAATCAAGTTGTGCCTTTTTCTGATCTGACTTCAGCGGTTATGAAAAAAGTTGAAACGATATTAACGCGTTCACCTTTAGCAGTGTCTGAAGCTAAAAAGTCAATCAATCAAGCTTTCGATCTAGAGACTGAGTCTGCCTTAGAAAATGAAGCCCAAATTTTTGCGAATCTTTTTACTTCAAAAGATACTCGTGAAGGCACGCAAGCGTTTATTGAAAAAAGAAAACCAGTTTTTAAAGGGGAGTAATCCGAGTGACTTCTAGCTCGCAATTAAAAAATCCGATTCGTATCGTAACTGCTGCAGCACTTTTTGATGGTCATGATGCGAGTATCAATATCATGCGCCGTATACTTCAAGATCTTGGCGCCGAGGTGATTCACTTAGGTCACAATCGATCTGTACACGATGTTGTGAAGGCTGTTTTGCAAGAAGGCGCCCAAGGTGTGTGTATTTCGTCTTACCAAGGCGGGCACATGGAGTACTTCAAATATTTAAAAGATTTACTAGATCAGGCTGGCGCCGGCTATGTTCGAATTTATGGTGGTGGCGGAGGTGTGATCGTTCATGATGAAAAACGTGAACTTGAAGCCTACGGTATTGCGCAAATATTTCACCCTGATGACGGTCGGAGATTGGGCCTAGAAGGCATGATCAAAATGATCGTTGAAGGTTGTGACTTCGACGTGATCGAGGCGCAAAAACAATTCAAGAAAGCTCAGATTTTTGAAGAAGACTCGATTCCATCAGTTGAATTGGGTGTGGCTTTAACAGCGATTGAAAATGGTCATACGAATATTAAACTCGATCAATTCGGTTTAGCTGGTTTTGCAAAAAAAGGCCAAGCTCCGTTGGTATTGGGTATTACTGGTACGGGTGGTGCCGGAAAGTCGTCTTTGATAGACGAACTTTCCCAAAGATTTTTAAATACCTACCCGGGCAAAAAATTAGGTGTTGTCTGTGTTGATCCTTCAAAACGTAAAACGGGTGGTTCTTTGCTTGGCGACCGTATTCGTATGAATTCATTGTCGCGCCCTCACATCTATATGCGGTCAGTGGCATCGCGTGGTTCGGGTAAAGAAGTGGCAAGCACACTTCCAGAAATTTTGAAGTTTATGAAACAGCTGGATTTTGATTTTATCATTGCTGAAACTTCGGGGATCGGTCAGGGAAACATGGCGATCACCGAAATGAGTGACCTGGCGATGTATGTGATGACTTCAGATTTCGGAGCACAATCTCAACTTGAAAAAATAGATATGATTGATTTTGCGGACTTTGTGGCGGTTAACAAGGCCGATCGTCGCGGTGCTCAAGATGCGTTGCGAGATGTTACAAAACAATATAAACGATCGCGCAAAATTTTTGATTTAGAAACTAAAGTTCCGGTGTATTTGACCCAAGCTAGTCAGTTCAATGACGGTGGTGTCAATCAGCTTTTCTTTTCGATCGCCGATAAATTAGCAGAGAAAAAAGCTTTGCCGCAAGTTCCGCAGAATATTCGCGACACGATTTTATCTGCCGACGAACAAGTGATTATTCCGGCAGAAAGGCAAAACTATTTAGCCGAAATCGTTGCGACCCACCGAAAATATAAACAACGCGTGGCGGATCTTTCTGAAAAGGCATCAAAATTGGGTGCTTTAAATAAATTATCAAAAGACTTGAAGTTAGATGCAAAGACTCTTGAAGAAAAAACGCAAGAATTCAAAAAAGACTTTGAAGCGCAAGAGCTTCAAGCATTAGAAAACTGGGACGAACTTCAAAAAACATATGCGGCTGATGAATTAGTTTTTAAAGTCAGAGATAAAGAAATTCGTCAAAAATTAACGTCGACGACTTTAAGTGGAACTCGTATTCGTAAAGTTGTGCTTCCTAAAAATAAAGATTGGGGAGACCGTTTTCAGTTTTTAAAACTTGAAAATATTCCAGGTGAATTTCCTTACACGGCGGGTGTGTTTCAATTGAAGCGTGCAGATGAAGATCCTAAACGCATGTTCGCCGGAGAAGGCACCCCTGAGCGCACAAACAAACGTTTTCATTATTTATGTAAAGGTGAAACGGCTCATCGTTTGTCGACGGCTTTTGATTCGGTGACTTTATATGGTCAAGACCCTAATCCGCGGCCAGACATTTTTGGTAAGGTCGGCGAATCGGGTGTTAGTATTTGCACATTAGATGACATGAAAAAGCTGTATGCAGGATTTGATCTTTGTAATCCGAACACATCTGTCAGTATGACAATCAACGGGCCCGCTCCGATGATTTTGGCATTTTATTTTAACACGGCCATTGATCAACAGGTCGCAAAATCTGAACGTGAGCTAGGAAGAAAATTAACTCAAGATGAATGGAATAAAGTTTCTAAAGAAACCATCAAGCAAGTTCGTGGTACCGTTCAAGCTGACATTTTAAAAGAAGACCAAGGGCAAAACACTTGCATCTTCTCGATCAATTTCGCTCTTAAAATGATGGGCGACATTCAGCAGTTCTTTACCGAAAACCAAGTTAAGAATTTCTATTCAGTCAGTATTTCGGGGTACCATATTGCAGAAGCTGGCGCGAATCCGATCAGTCAATTGGCGTTCACGCTTTCAAACGGTTTTACTTTTGTTGAGTACTATCTTTCGCGCGGTTTAAAAATCGACGATTTTGCTCCGAATCTTTCATTCTTCTTTAGTAATGGTTTAGATGCTGAGTATTCAGTGCTTGGACGTGTAGCGCGAAGAATTTGGGCGATTGCGATGAAAGAACTTTATCGCGGTAACGATCGTTCGCAAAAACTTAAATACCACATTCAAACTTCAGGTCGATCTCTGCATGCGCAAGAGATCGACTTCAATGATATTCGTACAACGCTTCAGGCTCTGCTTGCGATATACGATAACTGTAATTCGCTTCACACAAATGCTTATGACGAAGCGATTACGACTCCGACCGAAGAATCAGTTCGTCGTGCGATGGCGATTCAAATGATCATCAACCGTGAATTCGGTATGACGAAGAATGAAAATCCAACTCAGGGCAGCTATTTCATCGAAGAATTAACAGACCTTGTGGAAGAAGCTGTTCTTGAAGAGTTCAAACGCATCAACGAACGTGGTGGCGTGTTGGGTGCGATGGAAACTCAGTACCAGCGCTCAAAAATTCAAGAAGAGTCGATGTACTACGAGCATCTTAAGCACGACGGCACATTACCGATTATTGGCGTAAATACTTTCATCAATCCGAAAACATTGGTTCAAGGCTACGAGCCACCAAAAATCGAATTAGCCCGTGCTTCGCAAGACGAGAAAAAGGATCAGCTTAAAAACGTGGTTGTGTTTCAGCAAAATCACGAAAGCCAAGCTGAAATTGAATTGGCCCATTTGCAAAAAACGGCTTTAAGCGGCGGAAATATTTTCGAAGCCTTATTGCGCGCTTCAAGACATTGTTCATTGTATCAAATGTCAAAAGCGCTTTACGAAGTCGGCGGTCAGTATAGAAGAAATCTTTAGTAGATGGATGCGACTTCAAAAAAGTCGCTCAAGTTTTTCGAGGTTGTTAAACTGATTTACGTCGGTTTCTAAAAGCTATCGCAATTGGCATCAGCGCAATAGCGGCTATTGCGCCTAAGTATTTCATCGATGGCGGTGGCGGTGGAACGTCATCTTTAACAAGTCCACATCCCCCCATTTTTGGTGCGTTGGCGTCAGTTTGAACTGCGCCACCTTGTGCTTCAGTGCCTCCGCTGCCACCAGAGCCTGTGTTGCCTGAAGCCACTATGCGAACATCCGCACATGAATAATAGTAGGTTGGAGCGTTTGGATTTTCTTCCATGCTTTGAATCATTTGAATTGTGCAGGTGTCGCAGTTGATATTCGGAATCGCCACAATCGTTGAATAGCTATGGGGAAGGCCTCCGCCATTTTGATTGTCTGTGACTGAAGCTAAAGTTTGCGTGAAGCTGTCATTGGCCATTGAAAGCGCGAATAAAAACTTTCCGGGGTGGTTCACGGTTTCTTGCCATGAAATCGCTAACGATTGAC
>JACCDQ010616981.1_pt1 | contig 46125 bp, 27 predicted proteins | sample 7446031 | NCBI WGS metagenome assembly JACCDQ01 (sample SAMN15323442, study PRJNA562643) | freshwater metagenome | isolation source: river surface water | place: USA:Blue River Watershed | collected 2017-08-17
CCCGCATCTGCGGCCGCAGCATCTTGACTAAATGACGTCTGAACTACGCAACTAAATATAATTGCAAACGCGATTGTTGATTGTATTATTCTTTTTAACATAATGTAACGATAATAAGCCTTTTTTCTATTTGCAAATCTAAGGTAGGAATGATTTTAATCAAAAAGTTATTACATTTTTTTCATAGAAGTTTTCAATTTAGAATAATTATAAATAATAATATAAATTACTTATAATCAGCTACTTATATCAATATTTAATTCTAAAATTGAATTATATAAGTGAAAATAAATTGTATTTTATCAGGATGAAGAAACCTTTCTCGGAGGCATTAGAAATTTAAAGGAACTTAATTACATGAACTCTTGAAATAACTATCTGCAATTTAAAGCCAATATTGTCCTAAAAGTGGGAAACGCGTAAATGTTAAAAACAAAAAAAGCGACTAAAAGTCGCTTTTTGGAGGTCCCGAGCGGATTCGAACCGCTGTAGAAGCTTTTGCAGAGCTCTGCCTAGCCACTCGGCCACAGGACCATTACTAATTTTGGAATGCAAACTTAAACAATCAGCTTTCTAAATCCAAATTTTTACCTAAAAAGTATGGAGGTAGAAATAAATTCCACCTCCATAAAATTTATATGCGAATTATTCACCTTTCATTTGATCTTTCAACGCAGCAAGCGCTTCTAAATCACCCAAAGTTGATTTTTCAGCTTCTGGAAGCTTTGCACCTTTATCTGCTGAAGTAGCTTTTGCTGCCTTCTTCTTTGGAGCAGACTCTACCGGAGCTTCCCAAGTTTTACTGTGTGAAAGGACGATTCTTTTCTCTTCTTTATTGAACTCAATAACAGTGAAAGAAAGTTTGTCTCCAACTTCTGCTGTTGTACCATCTTCTTTAGCTAAATGCTTCAAAGAGGCGTAACCTTCTATACCATAAGGTAATTCAAGAACAGCTTGATTATTCGCTTTTGAATTGATCGTACACTCATGAACTGTATCTAAGCCAAAGATACTTTCAAAAGTATCCCAAGGGTTTTCTTCTAAGTGTTTGTGGCTAAGAGCCAAGCGGCGATTTTCTCCATCAAGTTCAAGAACTACAACCTCAAGTTCATCACCAACTTTAACAAAATCAGAAGGGTGTTTCACTTTTTTCGTCCAAGATAAATCTGAGACGTGTACAAGACCATCGATACCTTCTTCTAGCTCAAGGAATAAACCAAAGTTTGTTAGGTTACGAACCATTCCTTTGTGTTTTGTACCTACTGCATATTTGCTCAACAAGTCTTGTTTTGTCCAAGGATCTTCAGTTAACTGCTTAATACCCAATGACATTTTTCTGTCATCACGATCAAGTGTCAAGACAACAGCTGCAATCTCATCACCGATTTGCAAGAAATCAGATGGATTACGTAAGTGTTGAGACCAAGACATTTCAGAAACGTGAATTAGACCTTCGACACCTGGTTTTAGTTCAAGGAAAGCACCGTAATCTGCGATATTTACGATTTTACCTGAAACTTTCGACCCAATTTCTAGTCCTTCAGCCAAAGAATCCCATGGATGAGCTTCTAACTGCTTCATACCCAAAGAGATACGTTTCTTGTCATCATCAAAGTCAAGTACTACCACATTGATTTTATCATCAAGTTTCAATACTTCATTTGGATGATTTACGCGGCCCCAAGAAATATCAGTGATGTGTAGTAATCCATCTACGCCACCAAGGTCAATGAATACACCGAAATTCGTGATGTTCTTCACGATACCTTCAAGTACTTGGCCTTTTTCTAGGTTAGTTAAGATTTGTTGACGTTGAATCTCAAGATCTTTTTCAATCAATACTTTGTGAGAAACAACTACGTTATCGTTTGCGTGATTGATTTTAACCACTTTAACTTCCATGCGTTTGCCAACAAAGACATCAAAATCACGGATTGGTTTCACATCAATTTGTGAACCTGGCAAGAAGGCTTCGATACCGAAAATATCAACGATAAGACCACCTTTCGTACGACGCTTAACCAAAGCATCAACGATTTCATCTCCTTCGAAAGAAGACTCAATTTTCGACCATGCTGTCAAGATTCTAGCTTTCTTACGAGAGATAACCAACTGTCCTAAAGCATTTTCCTGCTTTTCAATGAACACTTCTACTTTATCACCGATTTTCAAATCAGGTAAATCTTTGAACTCAGAGCGAGATACCAAACCATCTGATTTAAAACCAATGTTTAGCAAAACCTCTCTGTCAGAAATACCAACAACTGTTGCATCCACAACATCTTTTTCCTCGATGCTAGTAACAGTTTGCTCATAAAGTGCTTCTAATTCCGCTTTCTCAGCTGCTGTGTAACCAGAGCCAATACCTTTTTTCGATACTTTGTCCCAATCAAACTCGGGAAATTCTTGATTTGTCATATACTAATGAATTGCTCCTCTAGGTACATACGCACGCGGAGCAGTTGTGCGTAAAATTTTGGTTTATAAATAAAATGATTACAAAAAGGTCACAAAAATAGACAAAATTTGTTGTTAGAAAAAAAGTAATTCAATTTTCTGTAATAAATATTTGAAAAATAGTGACTTATGTCAAATTGTAATCCCCAGATAGGGCTTCCACTCTTTATCTACGACTCCGTTGGAATCTCTTAAAAAACTGAGAAATGTAGGACGATAAGGTTTATGAGACATCGTCATGTAGGCCTCTTCTGGCGTATAATCTCCTTTTCTTGCATTGCACTTGCGGCAAGCAGCTACTAGGTTGTCCCAACTTGTTTTTCCGCCTCGAGATTTTGGCATCACGTGGTCTAAGGTCAAATCTTCTCGACTACCACAATAAACGCACTGATGGTTATCCCTTTTAAAAATATTCCCTCTTGATAATTCCACACTTTTATATGGGACATTTACGTAGTGATTGAGCCGAATAACGGAGGGATACGGAAAGGCTTGAGAAACAGATCTTAGCATAAAGCTCGAACTAGACGCCACTAATTCGGCTTTCTTTAGATAAACTAAGATGAAAGCTTTTGACACGGTACATAAGCTTATAGCGCTATAATCTGCATTTAAAACTAACACTTTCCTTCCCATATAAAGTTAAGTTGTTTTGGTAGGGAGCAAATTAAGTCAATTAAGCAAAAATTCCAAATTCAAAAAAGAAGAAAAACGTTTCAAACTATTTGATATTCAAATAGATACTAAACCTACTTATCCATTCGTGCTAACTCCCTTGCTGTGTCTTTTGATTTGATAGATTCTCTTTTATCATAGAGTTTTTTTCCTTTAGCGACGGCCAAGTTGACCTTTGCATAACCATTATCACTAATAAAAAGCTTGGTTGGAATGAGTGTTAGCCCTTTATCAAGAAGTTTAGATGCGATTTTTCGTATTTCTTTTTTGTTCAAAAGTAATTTCCTATCTCGAAGTGGTTCATGGTTTAAATAAGAACCTTGATCGTATTTAGAGATGTGTAGATTTTTGATGAATACTTCTCCATCATGGATAAAGCAGTAGGCGTCAGAAATTGTCACTTTGGCTTCCCGAACGGACTTTATTTCAGTACCTGTTAGCACAATTCCTGCAGTATATGTATCTAAAAAAAAGTATTCAAAAGAAGCTCGTTTATTGGGAATATTAATTTGTTTTTGAATTGGCTTAGACATAGTTCAATACATTAATTGGTGAATGTAACATGTTGTAAAAAACTAAAATCCCTATCTCAATTTTAGAAATAGGGATTCCGACTTACGTGCTTTCCTAATAATCCGGCCACTGAATTAACAGTAACTGATGGATTAAATCTTTAATATGTTTCTTGCATTGAATGACTAAAATGCAATATATATCTGCTAAACGTGAATCAAAGTTAAGAACTGGAATTTACAATTGCAATAAATAATTTAGATTTTTTGTAAAAAAATAGTCAATAAATCTAATGAAATAATAAAAAGATGCAAAGTATATCAAAATTTAGATGGAAAAGTCAGAAACTCTAGATAAAAAAACGGTGTTGTATAGTAACTTTGACGAAAGTATTCAAAAATAAATTGAAATAATATTGTTAAACTCACCCCTCATTTCAACTGCCAAGAAACAAGAAACAGCTATCTTGGTTGGACTTATTACACAGAAGCAAAACGCTGAAAAAACGAAAGAGTACTTGGATGAATTGGCTTTTTTAGCACTTACATCAGGTGCTCAGACAGTAAAGACGTTCGTACAAAGACTCAATTATCCAGACCATAAGACCTTCGTCGGAAAAGGTAAGTTGGAGGAAATCCAAATTTGGCTTAAAGACAACCCGGTTGATACAATTATTTTTGATGATGATTTGTCTCCCATTCAAGTAAGAAACCTAGAACAAGCTTTTAAGGAAATAAAGGTATTAGATAGAAGCCTTCTGATATTAAATATTTTCTCACAAAGAGCACAAACAGACCAGGCCAAAAGACAAGTAGAACTAGCACAGTACCAATATCTTTTCCCAAGATTAACCCGAATGTGGACTCACTTGAGCCGCCAAAAAGGGGGAATCGGGATGAGAGGACCTGGAGAAAAGGAATTAGAAACGGATAAACGTATTGTTCAGGATCGAATCGCATTTTTAAAGGAAAAACTAGCGAAAATAGATAAGCAATCAGCTACTAGACGAAAAGAAAGAAACCGATTAGTCCGGGTTGCCTTGGTCGGATATACAAATGTTGGGAAATCAACACTCATGCAACGGTTGGCTAAAGCAGATGTATTTGCTGAAAACAAACTCTTTGCCACCATCGATTCTACAGTGAGGAAGGTTGTTTTGGGTAATATTCCTTTTCTTTTGACAGATACCGTCGGATTTATAAGAAAATTGCCGACTACGTTAATTGAGTCCTTCAAGTCAACTTTGGATGAAATTCGAGAAGCAGATATTCTTTTACACGTTGTTGATATTTCGCATCGTGGTTTCGAGGAACATATTGAAATTGTCAATACTACCTTGTCAGAAATCAAAGCAAAAGACAAGCCCACTATTCTAATATTCAACAAGTTAGACTTATACGAACCTGAGTCAGAAGAAGGACTTGACAAACATTTGGCAACAGAGGAAGATTTGCAAAAGAATTTGGCACGATTCAAAGAAAGTTATCTCAGTAAAAACATGGACAATGTTGTGTTTATCTCGGCTGGAAAAAATGAAAATATGGCGGAGCTTCGAGAAATTCTTGTACAATTAATATCCAAAAGACATTTTCAAATATACCCCAATTGGGATCCTAGACAAAATCCAATGTATGATTGGCAAGGAGAAATTGATGCTGAGTTTACCGAGTAGAAGTTCATTGATTCTACCTAAAATGCAAGAAAATATTCCTCCAAAAAGTGAGTCTAAGTGAATTAAACTTAACAGATAAAAAAGAAAAGCCGAGTGACCAACTAAGAATTGGCAACTCGGCTTTTTTGATGTAAATACCTTATTTTATTTATTTTTTACGGAAGTAATATAAGAAACAATATCCTCTTCAAGGTGCTTCGCGTCTTGTAAAACACGAATAAACTGGCTTCCGATGATTGCTCCAGCAGCAAACTCAGAAGCTTTGTGAAAAGATTCCGAATCTTTGATACCAAAACCAATCAAACGAGGATTACGTAAATTTAGCTCGTTTACACGATTAAAATACGATTCCATTGCACTTGAAATTCCGGATGTTGCACCAGTAACACTTGCTGAAGACACCATATAAATGAAACCTTCTGAGATTTCATCAATTCTTTTGATTCTTTCTTCAGATGTTTGCGGTGTAATCAGAAAGATATTTAGTAATCCGTAGGCATCGAAAATAGGTTTATACTCCTCGTAGTATTCGTCCATGGGTAAATCTGGTAAAATGAGCCCATCTATTCCTACTTCTTGGCATTTTTTACAGAAGTTTTCAACCCCAAACTGAACAACAGGATTCAAGTAACCCATTAAAACGACAGGTATTGAAATTTCAGAACGCATCCCTTTCAGTTGTTCAAAAAGGACGGCGAGCGTCATTCCGTTTTCGAGTGCTACTTGGTTTGACTGTTGGATTGTCTCGCCATCTGCGATAGGGTCAGAGTAAGGCATCCCAATTTCGGCAATATGAGCACCTCCTTTTTGGATAGCAGCAAGCACTTTTCTGGTGTCGTCAAGTGCCGGGAAACCTGCCGTAAAATAAATATTAAGTACAGGTTCTTTCACCTGCTCAAACATACGAACAATTTTATTCATCTATTTACTAAGTCAAGAAGGCTCTTACCTTCGTTAATCTTTCAACCAATAATCAACAACTAACACCTTATCAAGAACCGGCCCAAGTAGCGCACCAAACGCTTTGTGGTCTGGATGGGGCAAATAAATGGCTCTGTCGGCCTCAGAAGAAAAAGTCAAGAAATAACAGTGTGTAAATCCCTGATTTAAGCCTTCTGGGCTATTATTGAGCCCCCATTCAAAGTCTCGAATTTCTTTTATTTTGCTAGGTAATGCCTTGAAAGCGGCCTCAACTTTTGCAATTTCTGTTGCGGGGGAACTCTCTTTAAATTTAAAAAGAACGACATGCCGAAGTTTGGTTGGCGTAGTTTGTGCCAATACTTGATTTGCGAAAGTGGTTGTAAGGAAAACCCCAAAAGCAAGTAAGAAAGTGGATGCTTTTTTCATTATAAAAATTTCATATAGGTTGACAAATCTTTATCTCCTCTTCCAGAAAGACCTATAACTACCGTTTCTTCGGGAAGTGCATGTAAGTAGGGCAAAACAGCTAATGCATGAGAAGTTTCAATGGCAGGAATAATCCCCTCCAATTTGGCAAGCTCAAATCCAGCTTTTAGTGCTTCTTCGTCTGTAATGGCGAAAAACTCAGCCCTTTTGGATTCCCACAAGTGCGCGTGGAGCGGGCCAATGCCCGGATAGTCTAAGCCAGCAGAGATTGAATGAGGCTCCACAACTTGACCATCAACCGTTTGCATAAGAAGACTTTTACTTCCGTGTAAAATACCAGGGCGCCCTAAAAAGGTAGTTGCCGCCGACATCCCCGACTCAACTCCGTGCCCGGCTGCTTCTGCTGATATGATTCGAACAGATGGTTCATCTAAATAATGAAAGAAAGTCCCTGCGGCATTTGAGCCTCCACCTACACAAGCGATTACGTAATCAGGGTTTTCTGTACCTGTTTTTTCAAATAATTGTTTCCGGATTTCCTCAGAAATCACGGACTGAAAGCGTGCAACCATGTCTGGATAAGGGTGTGGCCCAACCACACTACCTATAATATAATGCGTATCCACCGGATTATTAATCCAGTGCCTCATGGCTTCATTTGTAGCATCTTTCAAGGTTTTAGAGCCACTTTTTGCTGGTCTAACCTCTGCTCCGAGCATTTTCATTCTCGCTACATTAGGTGCTTGTCTCTCAATATCAATTTCACCCATATAGACGATGCACTCCATGCCCATCAAGGCACAAACCGTTGCTGTTGCCACACCGTGTTGGCCAGCGCCTGTTTCTGCGACGATTTTATCTTTACCTAACTTTTTTGCAAGAAGTATCTGTCCAATTGTATTATTTACCTTATGAGCGCCCGTATGGCATAAATCCTCTCTTTTTAGGTATACAGTTGTTTGGTATTTTTCAGACAAACGTTGCGCCAAATACAAAGGCGTAGGTCTGCCCACGTAATCAGCTAAAAGCTGATTGAACTCAGCTTGAAAATCAGGCTGATAAATAATGGACAGATAATTTTCCTTTAATTCCTGAATATTGGGATAGAGCATTTCAGGTACGTATGCCCCTCCAAATTGGCCGTAATATCCCCTTTCACTTACACCAAAGGCTGAATTAGTTACATCAATCATAATTTGTATTTGTTATATTCATCTATTTTGTGGGATAAAACTCCTAAGGCAGCTCTGTTTTTAAATGCAGGAAAATCTTCAAATCGACTATTTACATCTATTCCCCAAAATGGTATGTTTTGCCAGTTAGGAAGTTTATCAAAGTTCTCCAAACAAATTCCACCTGCCAATAAAAAAGGTATTGACAAGGAGTAGTTGGTAAGTAAATTCCAGTCAAACGATTGTCCGGTTCCTCCGTGACTCACACTTTTTGTATCAAAGAGAAAATAATCTACAAAAGACTCCAAAGGAGCTAGTTCATCGAAATCTAGCTTTTCACCTACTCCAACAGCCTGTACCACTTCAAGGTTTGCCTTTTTAAGTTCTTTGTAAAAAGATTCTGTAAGCAAAGCTCCGTGAATTTGAACAATATCCAATTGGAATGCGACAGCTTGCTCTAGCATCCATTCAAGAGATGGATTGACGAATACTCCTACTTTTTTTGTGGTATATGGCCAATTTTGCAAGAAATCAGGTGACAACTTTCCTAATACATACCGAGGGGATTTAGCGTAAAAGATAAAACCCATCCAGTTGGGTTGGAGAGATAGTACCTCTTTGATATTTTGCTCGTCACGCATGCCACAGACTTTCCAATTCATGACAACTCAGCGATAAATTTAGCAAGTAAATCAGACGGTCTGGTCGAGCGCATGAAAGCCTCTCCTATCAGAAAACCTTGATAGCCAACATTTTGCAAAAGACGAACAGTTTCAGGAGAATCAATACAACTTTCGGATATTTTGACTTTATCAGCTGGGATAATTGCGGATAACTCAAGAGAAGTTTGGACATTAGCTTCTGAGAAAACTTTTAGATTCCGATTATTTACCCCTACAATATCTACATATTTAAGCGGTGATTTGGCTAACTCCTCCTTGTCGTGTACTTCCAATAGAACTTCTAGCCCAAGTTCATGGGCAAGGCCACTCAATGTTTCTATTTCTGCTGGTTCAAGACAAGCGGCAATCAATAAAATAACATCGGCGCCCCAAGCTTTCGCTTGATAAACTTGGTATTCATCAACCATAAAATCTTTTCGAATTAAGGGCGTGAGTGGGTTTTTCTCCCGCGCGATGAATAAATCCTCTTTAAATCCACCGAAAAAAACGGTATCTGTGAGAACAGAAATACCAGCAGCTCCAGCTTCCGTGTAACCGATTGTAGTTTCAGAGACACCAGCACCTGCATTAATTAGCCCTTTCGAAGGAGACTTTCGTTTAAACTCTGCTATGATTTGCGAAGAACCTTCCGCTTTTAATGCTTGTACTAAAGAATTCCCTTTTCTATGAGAAGCAGGTTCATCTTGTAATCGTTGCACAGAAAAAGAGCTCTGTGCCCGAGCTACTTCATATCGTTTATTCTCTACTATTTTCTCTAAGATGGTCATAACATTCAGTGTTATATGTAGCGGATTCAGATTATTTACTGGGATAATTTACAAATTTCGCAAATTAATTGATTTTTCAGCGGGATAATCAACTGAAATCCTAATTCTAAAAAGAAACCTCTCGTATGAGAAACTATTCATACAAGAGGTTCATTCGTCTATTTTTTTTCTTTCATCTTATTTAATAACTGCGGGAATTATCTCGCCCATAGTACCACTAGGTGACAATATTTTAAGAATAGCTGCCAAAGTAGGCGCCGTATCTGCTACGCCAGTGCGTTCGTATGTTTTTCCTGGAGCGACTCCAGCCCCATAAAAAATAAGTGGAATGTGCGTATCGTAATTATATGTTGAACCATGTGTTGCTGTAATAGAACTAGCAATCCAGCCTGGCATTGTCACTAACTGAATATCCCCAGAACGCACAGCGTGATATCCGTTTTTAAACAATTCTTGTAAGTGATGATTTAGATTAGATGCCCCAATTTCATCCGAAAGAATTACATCCGAAATACCTTCAAATTCCATTAAAATTGGACGAATGAGTGCGTGAATTTCTTTGATGGAAACGCCTTTTTCAGCCATTTTCTTTCTATCAAAGTACAGTTGATAATTGGCAGATGACTCATATAGACTTGCATCGCCATATTTATCTGTTAGTGTTTTTTTAACGGCTTTCACCATGTCTGAATAAGCTAAGCGACCGGCAGGTAGTTTGTATTTTTTCCACATATCTGTTACATCCATAACTCCATGATCTGCAGTCAAAAAGACAGTGAAATTATCCTTACCAACCCATTTATCAAGAAAAGAAAGGAGCTCTGCAAGATCTCTATCGAGGCGTAGGTACATATCCTCTGTTTCAACGGAGTATGGGCCAAAGGCGTGACCAACGTAGTCTGTTGAAGAAAAGCTAACTGCTAGAAAATCTGTAGTTCCATTTTTTCCTAAATTTTCATTTTTGATTGCTTCGATAGCAAGTTCTTTTGTGAGAGTCAAGCCATGTGGGGAAGTGGAGAGAGCGGCGAAAGATTCTCCGAAAGAAGCTGTAAACGTATAAGGAAAATACGATTTTTTATCTGCCGTAATTTTTGATTCATAGGGCTGGTCATCGGCTTCACTTTCCGTATATTGTTCAATAGGCAAAAGCGTTTTCCATCCTTCTTGGAGTAGCTGATTGGCTCTTTTTTGCTCGTTATATTTTTTCACCCAGCTCGGTAATTCTTCAGAGTAAAAAGTACTTGATATCCAATTTCCAGTTTTTGTATCAAACCAAAATGCACCATTTGCGGAGTGACCTGCAGGCAAAATAGCCCCTCTATCTTTGAGAGAAATACCAAAGATTTTTGCTTTAAAGTTAGTGGCTAGGTGAAGTTGGTCAGTAATTGTGGTGGTTAATAAATTTTTTGGAGACATTTTACCAGCAGATACATTGGAACTCCCGACTGTCTTCACGGTTGAGTCAGCGACGCAATACATCTCTTTTTTCGTTGAGCGGTCAAACCATTCATTTCCGACGATTCCGTGCATAGAAGGTGTAGATCCCGTATAAACAGAGGCATGCCCAGCTGCTGTGACTGTTTGCGCATAATCGTAGTGGTGATTATGACAGACAAAACCTTGGTTCATCAATCGTTTAAAGCCACCTTCTTGGTATTTGCTATAATATCTATGCAGAAAATCGTATCTCATTTGGTCCACCACGATACCTACAACCAGTGGGGATTTTACGGATGATGTTGTCGAGTTTTTCTGTTGTGGAAATGCAGAAAAACTGCACAGCAAAAGAGAAAGAGCTACAAAAGTTCTCATAATCTTCGTTTTTAGTGAATAAATTTTCAACAAAAGTACCTCTAAATACGGAAAATCAATTTTCGTTCACATCAATGTTATGTAAAATCGAATAAAGTGTAGATGTAAAGAGATAAAACGTGGTGAAGTACCTTCGCTTAGTTGCTTTTGTAGTCAATGACAAACTCTGACAAATCGGGTAAATACGATTTTTTACGTTTCAGTTCGTGTTGATAAATCGTACGACCGAGTTCCCCCATGAACGGAAAACCAACTGTTTCGTAGTCATATTTATCGTCGTTGAAAATCCCGTCACTATTGCAATAGATAACGGCAGAGAGCATAAATTCTACTTTATTTTCAAAATCAACGACATAGGCATTGTCAATTAAATAGCCATACGCATCACCTACTTTATTAAAAATACGAATATGGGAGGGTATTTTTTCTTTTTTATCCCCGAAGAGAAGAAACTTTACATAACTATCATAATATTCTTTGGATGAATAGGTTGGATACGGTTGTTCGGATGGCAATTGTGACATATATCTGCGCACAAATTGATAATCATCAGGGGAAAGATTAAATCTTGCGCCCTCAGGCACTGCATTTGGAAAAAGGACGGCAGCGAGCATCCGTTGTTGGTCGGCTAGTGAAAAAACATTTTTTGATGCAAAGTCAAATGGCTCATGAATCAACTTATCTTCTTTGTAGTATCCTTTACCTCTAAGAATTGGAAAAGAGTTTGAATAACTTTTAGCTGATTCTTGAGCAGGCTGGGTAAAAACTAAAAGGCTGTCATTTATACTATTTTTATAATCGGAGAAGAAGCGAACTTGTGGAGTTATTTTATTTTCTTCCTTAGAATAGGGAACAGATAATCTATGTACTATACGTGTGTTCAAGTAACCCTTTCTGTGCAAAAAATAATTAAAATAGTCAATGCCTAGAAAATCATACAATCTATTATAAGCGTCGTTATCACTAACGAGTAATATTTTTTTAGCGTAATGTGCTATGGTAGCAATTCCATTTTCAGAGGTCGTATCCCCTTGTACAGCTTCATGACCTGGGAAAGCACTATCTATCAAAATCGGGCTATTTTTGGAAAAGCCAACTCTGTTATTTACATTTTTATTGATTTTCTCGAGTGCAAGTAAAACTGCAGGTAATTTTACGGTACTAGCAGGATAAAAGTAGACCGATGGATTGTGATTTAAGTAAAAAGTTCTAAACTCGGGTCTATTTTCAGCATCTCTGTCTATTTGAGTATAAATAATTTGGATTTCCAACGCCTCCGCATTTTTTAGAACAGTGCGTAAAGTCTTATTTTTTTCAAGTATTTTGACTAACTCGGAAGATGTTTGAGCTTGGCTGAATGTAAGTGTCGTCGTAAGCAATAAACACAAGTAAAGAAACTTTGATTTAGAAAAATGTGTAAAAAAATACGTCATGGTTAAGAGTAAACTTGGTATATAAATTAGGATTTGAGATAAATTTGCAATGGTGATAAAGGCAGAACGCTACGAATTACAAAAGTAAAAGATGAAAGGACGTCAAGAAACAATTTTACGAATTTTAAACTTTCTAGAAGAAAAATCAATGAAAACATTCCAATTTTTCCCTTTAGTCTTAGTACTCCTTAGCTGTGGGCAAATAAAAAGGGTTGATACTGCGGAAGTTAAAAAGCATATCAACGATTATAAAATTGTCAAGGTGGACAATGCAACTATCAATTTACAAGCTGAGAAATTTGGTAGAGGTGTGATAGATTCCGTTTATAGAGAGTTAATCTCTAGTCCATCCATTTGTAAATTGTCCGAACTACCTTTGGTAGATTCCTTACAAAAAAATTCACGTGTTCAAATTTCTTTGCGGACATTGGGGCAACCTCAAATTGCATCTGACACATTATATCCGCAAGAAAAAAGTATTCTGGAAGCATATCAATACAGTTTTGAAAATAAACTTCGTATGGATGATAACCTTCAACGGATTGTGGATACTCTTTTCATTTATACTCGGCCTGTATTAACCCAAAAGACACCTCTTTCTTCCTGTTTAGGGAATAGAGATGCGGCATTCCAAGTTCTTGTCATGCGCATGACCAAAGCGGACATCATCAAAAGTTTACCTAAAAAGAAAAAATGATTATTGCATATAGTGTTACCAATTTCTAAGAAAAAATTGTAGTTTTGTGGCTTATATGAAGAATCTATTTACACATATCACTCGAGTAACACAGCTACTTTTACTAGTAGTTGTCTTGGTTGCCAACTCAATGGCAAACCACGCTCTCTCTTATGATGTGCCGTCTAGTCAAAAACAAACAACAGAAAAGCAAGCCACAGACTCTTCGGACAAAGACAATACAACGGTGAGCGAATTATCCATTCAATCACTAGCACCCTCCCATGCATTTTCCTTTGACAGCCAAGTATTTATACTACCTACACAGCAAATAGCCACTTGGTTTTTCTCGGTGATTAGCTATTTACCAAGTCAATCTACTGGGTATATTTCTGCTTATTTTTCCAATATTTTTGAGCGACTAATCGCCATCAATGCACCCTGATTAATTCCTTCAGGGCAAATTTCCCCTTCTGAATTCTACATCCTTACTTTCGTAATATTCAAGTAAACATCCCCTTCGTGTTTTACTTATCCTTTTGTGTATTTTATCTTCTTTGTGAAGGGCAAAGAAAACGTAAATCAAACTTATTATGAGAAATAAAGGCGGAATAGTAGCTTTATTAGTTACGTTCTTGGCAATCAGTGTTTACTTTCTTGTTAGAACTTGGAAAGTAAACGACATCCGAAAAGACGCGGAAGCGTATGCACTAACAGCTGATGGTAATATCGATCCCATCAAAAAACAAAGCTATTTAGATTCTTTGTGGAAAAAAGATGTCTTTCTTGGAAGTACACTCGAAGATCTAACGAAACAGGAACTAGGACTAGGTTTGGACTTAAGAGGTGGTATGCACGTCATCTTAGAAGTATCACCAGCTGAAATCGTTCGGGCTCTTGCTGGTGGCTCTAGAGATCCACGCATCAACACAGCAATTGAAAATGCAACAAAAGCGGCTGTTACAAGCAGCGCAAACTATGTTGATTTATTCGTTGCGGAATACAGAAAGTTATCTCCAGACATGAAACTTGCCTCTATTTTTGCGAATACAGCCAATAGAGGTATTTTAAGTTTAGCATCCTCAGACGCGGAAGTAATCAATTATGTCAAAACAGAAGTAGATGGTGCTTTTGACAGAGCTTTTCGTGTAATTCAAACACGTGTTGATAAATTTGGGGTGGCGAACCCGAACTTACAACGTTTACCTGGAACCAACCGCATACAAGTTGAATTACCAGGTGTTGATAACCCACAGCGAGTACGTAAATTATTATCTGGAGCAGCCAAACTTGAATTTTGCCAAGTAGTTGAGTTCCAAGAAGTATCTAGCTCATTTGATGCACTAACAGCTATGTTGGCGCAAATGGACATTGAAGAGGCAGCTAAAAAGAAATCAACAACTCCGAAAGCAAAAGTCGATTCAACAAAAAATAGCTTAACAGCACAATTAGCTGCCAAAACAGATTCAACGAAAGCTGACTCTACTACATTAAATAATGCATTCAGTCGTCTTTTCACGTCTGGTACGTATTCTATGCTAGGAGTTCGAGTAAAAGATACTGTTCGTGTCAATGCTTTGATGAAAAAACCAGAAGTACAGGCATTGTTCCCAGCGAATTTAAGCTTTGTCTATGACATCAAACCTGTTATGAATGCAACCACAAATGAAGAGGTTGTGGATTTATATATGGTAAGAGATTTGGGTAAAGCACCGTTGGAGGGTGATGTTGTAACGAATGCGACACAAGATTATGACCCAACTACTGGTAAGCCAAATGTTGATATGCAAATGAATGCAGAAGGAGCCCGTAAATGGAAAGAACTTACTGCTGCAAATATTGGCCGTCGCATCGCTATCATCTTGGATAATTATGTGTATTCAGCTCCGAATGTACAATCAGAAATTTCTGGTGGTCGTTCAAGTATTTCAGGTAGTTTTTCTATCGAAGAAGCGCAAGATTTGGCTAATGTTTTAAAAGCAGGTAAATTACCAGCGCCGACCAATATCATTGAAGAAGCGGTTGTAGGTGCAACAGTTGGTTCTGATGCCGTTCGTGCAGGGGTAATTTCATCAGCTATTGGCTTGTTGTCTGTTCTTTTATTTGTACTCATTTATTACAACCAAGCAGGTTGGATTGCTAATATTGCACTTTTGGTTAACCTTGTTTTATTACTTGGTGTAATGGCTTCATTTGGTGCAACATTGACACTTCCAGGTATTGCAGGTATCGTTCTTTCTGTTGGTATGTCTGTCGATGCAAACGTACTTATTTATGAACGTATAAAAGAAGAATTAAACAATGGCAAGCCTTTCGGTGTCGCTATTTCAGAGGGTTTCAGACACGCGATGCCGTCTATCATTGACTCCAACGTAACTACCTTAATTACAGGTATTATCTTGTTTGTTTTTGGAACAGGATTGATCCTTGGTTTTGCTACTACTCTACTTATCGGTATTTTCACTTCATTGTTCTGTGCCATTTTTATTACTCGATTGATTTTCGAACAATATATCAAGAAAGGCAAATCGGTGAATTTCTTTACGAAATGGACAGAGAAATTATTCAAAGATGCAAACTTTGACTTTGTAACTCGCCGCCGTACGTTCTACTTAATTTCAGGTGGAATTATTGTAGCAGGTATCATCTCGATTGGTATCAAAGGATTTGGACTAGGCGTGGATTTCAAAGGTGGACGTACGTATGTAGCCAAATTTGAAAAAACAGTAAGTACGGAAGATGTACGTTCTGCCTTGGAAAAAACATTTGAAGGCGCAGCCATTGAAGTAAAAACATTTGGTGGATTTGACCAAGTGAAAATTACAACTCCATATAAAATTGACAATACCCTACCAGAAGTTGAGCAAGAAATCAAAACAGGTATTGAGGCAGCAATTGCTGATGTTAAAGGAAATAAAGGACAAATCATGAGTTCTTCGAAAGTAGGCCCGACGATCGCAAACGATACCATTTGGTCTGCACTCAAGGCTATTTTCTACTCACTTGTTGTAACTTTCATTTACATTTACATCCGTTTCAAGAACTTTGCATTTGGTTATGGCGCAGTTGTTTCGTTGTTCCATGACGTATTGATTATCTTGAGTATCTTCTCGATTTTCAACGGAATTCTTCCTTTCTCTTTGGATATTGATCAGGCTTTTGTGGGAGCTGTATTAACGTTAATGGGTTACTCAATGAACGATACAGTTGTCATCTTTGACCGTATCCGTGAATATTTGAACGAGAAAAGAGGTTCAAACGAGACTATCGCATCTGTCATTAACAATGCATTGAACACTACCTTGAGCCGTACAGCGGTAACAGGTGTTACAACACTACTTGTTTTGTTAATTCTATTGATATTTGGTGGAGAAACGATCAGAGGTTTCATCTTTGCTATGTTCATTGGTGTAATCGTTGGTACATATTCTTCTCTCTTCATTGCTGCACCATTGGTTGTAGATACCATGCAACGGAAAGCAAACAAAGAGAAAAAGGAGACGACAAACTAAGCCTTTTCCCTTCTTCAAAAAAAAAGCTAGTTCACTATTGAACTAGCTTTTTTTATTGCACGAAGAAAAAACGGTTATAGCCTGTTTTTCGTCCTAACATTTATCCCTACATTTGTTTCACAAAAGGTTTTGCCCACTTCATTTCGTTGTGGGCTTTTTTATCCATTTCTTGTATCTATTAATTTTCATGAAGCATTTCATTTCACCCAAAGATGTCCCAAATATACCTGCTTTGATAGAAGAAGGACTTGCCTTAAAGGCGAATCCGTATGCATTTCAGCATCTAGGTAAAAATAAAACCATTGGTCTTCTTTTTTTTAATTCGTCTTTACGAACGAGACTGAGCACCCAGAAAGCAGCAAGTAATTTGGGTATGAATGTGATGGTGATGAACGTCGGGTCAGACTCTTGGCAACTCGAAATGGAAGATGGCGTTGTTATGGATGCGGGAAAAGCAGAACATATTAAGGAAGCGGCAGCTGTAATTGGTCAATACTGTGATGTAATTGGCGTACGAGCATTTGCTGAATTACAAGACAGAGAGCAAGATTATCGGGAAATAGTCATGGAGAAATTCAGACAATATGCAGGTGTACCCATTATCAATTTAGAATCTGCTACACGCCACCCGTGTCAATCTTTAGCTGATTTAATTACCATCGAGGAATTACGCATGAAGGCGCGTCCGAAGATAGTTCTTACTTGGGCACCCCATTTCAAGCCATTGCCACAAGCCGTAGCAAACTCATTTGCGGAATGGGTGAATTTGACGGACTATGAGTTGGTCATTGCGCACCCAGAAGGGTATGACTTAGCACCTGAGTTTGTTGGAAATGCACGCGTTACGCATAATCAATTAGAGGCATTTGAGGGGGCAGACTTCATTTATGCCAAAAACTGGTCTTCTTACACACAATATGGCCAGGTACTTACACAAGACCCTTCTTGGCGAATCACGGCTGAAAAAATGGCGTTAACAGATAATGGAAAGTTCATGCACTGTTTACCTGTTCGTCGTGGACTAAAAGTAGAGGATGCTGTTTTAGATGGCCCACAATCTGTTGTAATTCAACAAGCCGGAAACCGTGTTTGGTCTGTTCAAGCCGCGCTAAAGAAAATTTTGGAGAATCTATAAGTGAAGCGTTTTTACTAGACTAATTACAAAAAAGGCATATTATTTATCTAAAATAGTTTCAGATGAATAATATGCCTTTTTTCAAAGGTGTGAATAATGAACTACTTCTTTTTCGCTTCCTCCCAAAATACATCCATCTCGGATAATGTCATGTCTTTCAGGTTTTTACCCAATTCCTTTGCTTTGGACTCCAAATATTGAAACCTACTTTTGAATTTAATATTGGTTTTTTCAAGGGCAGTTTCTGGGTTTATATCTACAAAGCGCGCATAATTTACAAGTGAAAAAAGCAAATCTCCAAATTCTTCCTCTGCTTCTTTTGCATTGATTTTCTCACCCGTTAATGGGTTGAAATGCGCACGAAACTCACCCAACTCTTCTTCAACTTTTCCCCAAACTTGGGTTTTATCCTCCCAATCAAAACCGACACCTCTTGCTTTTTCTTGCATTCTCATTGCCTTCACGAGTGCGGGCAATGAAGATGGGACTCCACCCAATACCGATGTATTTCCTTCTTTTAATTTGAGTTGTTCCCAATTTCTTTTTACTTCTTCTTCTGTTTCTGCCACGACATCCCCATAAATATGTGGGTGTCTTGCCACTAGTTTATCCCCGATGGCATCGAGTACATCTGCAATATCAAAGGTTTCCGTTTCAGATGCGATTCGGGCATAAAAGACGATATGAAGCAGAATATCACCCAATTCCTTTTTTACTTCGTTCAAATCTTCCGCTAGGATGGCATCTGATAGTTCATAGGTTTCTTCAATGGTCAGATGCCTGAGTGACTGCATAGTTTGCTTTTTATCCCACGGACATTTTTCTCGTAACTCGTCCATAATGGTCAACAAGCGATCAAAGGCGAGTAGTTGCTCGGCTCTCCGGGAAGAAAATAAAGTGGGTAATTGCACAGACATAATGTATTTTTTTGCTGTAAAAATATATTTTTTTAGACCGATTTTCTAATTCCATATCGGATAAGTAATCCATAACTACTTTTTCATCTCATCCTTTCAATTAAATCGACATACAAACTTTATCTTTTTGCTTTATCAGGTGTTTTTTTCTTCTTATCGCAAACGTTTCTCATGCATGATGTAATGTATAATCAAACGAATGTATACCACGGCTAGTCATAAAAAAAGCTGCCTTAGAAAGGCAGCTTTTAAAACAAACAATAAGATATATGTTAATTCTGAGGACATGTTTTGATTTGAGCAGAGAACACACTAAATGCATCGACAACAAATCCAGGTTGTAACTCAATAGACCTTCCTGCTTCATATGTAACGTTCGGCGCAGGGGTAAAACTAACATCTCCAATCCGTTTATTCGACTGAATACGTTCTACCGCCTTCACCTTCTCAACACCAGTCGTTACATTACTTCCTACTACGACGCTCGTGTTTGCTATGGCAACATCTACGGTTGTCGAGCCACCTGTGCTACATTGCACGAGATATGTTGTATTTACGGTTGGACGAACTGTAATCGAAGTACCCGTTTGGTTTGTAGTTCCATTCAACCAAGTAAGTGTTCCTGCACAACCTGTGGCACTTAATGTTACTGATGTGTTCGGACAAATCACTGGCTTTGCAGGAGTGACTGTAATGAATGAACCAGTATTACATGTCGTATCGGCAGCAATGACAACTACCGTTTCTGCACTCGTACAACCTTCTTTCGGAATACAATATCCACGGTAAGTACCTGGTTCTGTCACTTTGCGCGTATCCGTATTTGATCCACCCGATGTAACTGCCAAACTACTTGGGGTTACCCATCTGAAGATATCTGTGACAGCAGGACACTCCGCAGTAAGAATTACACTTCCACCCTTACATATAACATGATTATCAGATTTGATTACAGGAGATGGATTCAGAGGACTAACTTTAATTTCAAAAGGTTCTGAAACTCTTGCACATCCTGCTAAGCTTGCCTCTACTGTATAACTCGTTGTTGCTGTAGGGGATACCGTAATTCGATTTCCTACACTTCCATTCGACCATCTGAAAGTTGCTAATGCATCTGCTGTGACTTGTAAAATAACCTCTTGGCCCGCACAGGCTACTTGCTCTCCTACTATAGTAGGTCGTTGAGGTAACGGTTTTATTTTCACTGAAACCGTATCTGTTATTGAACACATCCCATCCGAAGTAATTGTTACGATGTATTTCCCAGCAGTAGAATCTTTAACATTCGGAAGAATTGGATTCTGTAGAGTCGATGTAAAGCCATTTGGCCCTGTCCAAGCATATTTAGTTCCCCCTGTAGCCATTAAACGCAGTGTATCCGTTGCACATATTTCTAAATTCTTAGGAGATGTGTTAATTGGTAGCGCTTTTACTTCTACAGCAGTTGTTGTGCTATCAGTACAACCATTAGCCGATGAGATGACTACTTTGTAGGTACCAGCTGCTTGTAAACCTGCTTTAGGGAGAACTGGATTCTGTTCTGTTGAGCTAAAGTTGTTGGGTCCAGACCATTTATACGTTACTCCTCCACTACTCATAAGCTTTAAGGTATCTAGCTCACAAACAGGCGAATTAGAAGAGCTCATCATCTGCACTGTTTTTACATCAACTTTAACCGTTGAGGTAATCGGACATCTGTAATTTGTTACGGTAACGCTATACTCTCCACTCCCATTTGCATCTATGTTCGGAATAACAGGATTTTGCTCCGTCGAGGTAAACCCATTCGGCCCTTTCCACTCATACGAATCTCCTTCATTTGTTGTTAAGAAGAGAGTATCTCCTTTACAGATAGGTGAATTAGACGTTGGTTTTGCGAAAGAATACGAGCAATCGTTGCTTTGAAGTCTTCGCATACAATAACTGGTTTCTCCATCATTATATCCTGTACAATTCAATGCAAATACCTGTACACAATAATCTCCGACCCAAGAAGTATCTCGTACAACGGTTGTTACAACACCTTTCGAATCTACTGTTACAGCCAAAGGTGATGCATACAATGAAGTCGGATTGACAGCATTTCCTAGCCGAGAGTTATTCTGGTAGTTGAATGCTGATTTCAATGTAAAGCTTTTCTTCATCGTGTTTGAATAATAAATTACATCCACAGGGAAAGTTGTGCTATTATTCGGCCCAGCTATTGTACCATAGAATAAGTTATCACGGAATGTCGCACAACCCAAAACTGCTTTCGTAGAAGAATTTACGAATGTTAAAACATCCTCAGAAGAGACGAAATTAGTTTTTTCGTTGAAACGCATTCGAATAACCGTTGACATGTTTCCATCTTGTGTTACTGACGTACACGAAGGCTTTGTTTCATTACCAGTTGGTAGAATTGTACTGATGAGATATGTTGTACAATTTGCATCTGCTTGGTCAATACCCTCTGCAATTGATACAGAAGGGAATACAGTAGTCGGTTGTTTAATTATATTATCCGCTAACGTGATTGTTACTTCTTCTTGGTTATCCGTGACCAAATTAAAGACAACAGGATCATTGACCATACCCACAACCGTTTCAGCTTTAAAGGCAATACTTTTGTCCAAATCATACAATTTATCACGATCCGCCTTATACAACTTGAAACTAACGGCTTGCTCATCATGGAAATAGACGGTATTGAAGAACAACATCTGTCTATTCGTAGCCAATGGCTTACTTATGCTGATCAACTGCCCATCAACATACGCCCGAAGTTCATCGTTGCTTGCTATCTTTATTCCATTTACTTGACCAATCAAGTTCATTGTTTGTTCGTATTTCGCAAACTCAATGGTCATCGGGGTTTCATAGGAGCGTTGGAGTTCAAGCCCTTTGACTACTTCTTCACTTGGCACTTCTTGTTGTTCAAGATTAAATGTATTTAATGTCGGGTATGTAAGTGTACCAGCATTACTAATCTTTAACAAATATCCTTTTAAAGGTTCAAGAAAATTGAGGTTTCCGATCCAACCTACTCCCGCAACGTATTGAGCAAAGAGCGTCTGGCTCTTGATAATATCACCGTTTAAAGGTCTGAGACCACTCAATGCTTGATTCACTGTCATACCTGTTGATGGAATATAACCGAGCCAATTCCAGCTATTTTTGACAGAAATGGGGTGTTGGCTTGAATTATATGGAGCACCCTTCAAACAGATTGTATCTCTTTGTGAAACAAAAACCATGTACCGCTTTGTTGGATAAATCAAGCTATCAAGCGCATCCCAACCATATCCATCTAGGAATTCGGCAAAACTATCATCTGTTTTGATGTATGCTCCTCTTTTGTTTTTCAATGTACTTAATACATTGGTTACTGTATTACGCCCTTCACCCAAATCTAGGTTGAAAGACACCCAGTTGAATCCTCTGTTTAATGGAATACATTTTTTAACGAGATTCAAAACACTTACAGGTGTTGGTTCCAAAGGACTCCCTACTAAGTTTCCTACTTGGAAAGTGTAGTTTTCCAGTATTTCTACGTATTCATTACACTTATCGCCATCCCAAACGGAAAACTCAATGGGTTTTTGCGCATCTTCTGAGTTTCCGAAGATCGTTAAGAAGGTCAACCAACGTTGTTTATCAGCAGGAATACTTCGAAAATAAGCAACTCGACCAACCCCTCTGATTTTTCCATCAATTTTAGCCACGATCACATCCGAAGGATCTGTCGATGTAATCCCAAATATACTTAAATCAACAACCATGTTCATCGACCCTTCGTATTGAGTGGGATTATCTACTTCATATATGGGCTGAGGACAACGTACGCGGTAGTCTATAAGAAGTGGTTCTGCCCCTCTTGAACCAACCATTTGAAGTGTATCTAGGTAGTCTCCAATCAGTAAATCCTGTTGGAATGTCAAAGTCACATCAGCTACTTGACCTGGGTTTAACGTACCTGTTGCTGGAGTAACGGTCAACCAAGACGGAACACTTTCCATTCTAAAGCTAGCGATAGATCCTCCTCTGTTTCGAATTTGTCTTTTTACAGAGAAGGGTTTCAAGACTTCATTCGTTTCAATTACATCTGTTCCTACCCATTCGAGGTTATTTTGATTGACGGCAAACTCCCATTTGATTGTTTTTTCAATCATGTTACCTGCCTTATCTCGAATAGCTGCTCTTTGGTGATTAGGATTTTGTGCTAGCATAGCATCGTCATAATCTTTACCACTTACTACAACTCTGAAGGTACGGTTCTCAAAGAAAACAGGATTAATGTTTGGTGTAATCATGATTTTGTTACCCACACAGTTAATGGTAGCATCTACCAATGCATTGGTGGTAGCATCATAAAGACCAATGGTGTTGTTGGCCAACATATCTGCTTGTACCAATTTGTCACAATCAATAGGTTCATTAAATGTAATCGAGATTTCATCGCCTGGATCCCACGTACCGTCGCCTGGCTCTGGCACACCAAATACCACTGGAGGATTTCGTGCCACTTCCCCCTTGATAACTGTTGAAATACCTGATGCCAATGTTGGATTAAAACATTCTGCCACAGCCCGAATTTCATACCGACCATCTCGCAATAGAGCAGTATTCCATTCTTTGATAGTAAATACATCACCTAAATCCTCTTTGAGGGTTTCATTGATATTTATCCAAGAACCATCCCCTCCAATTGGTCGATATTGCAAACGAATGAGTTTTAAATCTTCATCTTCGTTGTTATACTCATTTAAGGTAATCGATAACTTATTTTCTGCTGCTGGTGTAATCACAAAATCTTGCAGCGGGAAACTAATATCTACCGGGCTACACGGTTCAATAAAGGAGGCATTTAGTTTCAATGTTTTCTCAAAAAATGGATCTGACTCACATTCTGAGAACATTTTAATTTCAATATCTTCGTAATCAAACTCGATGGGTCCTTTATCAAGTGTTAATGTAACAAAAACACTCTCTCCGTAAGGAATAGAATAACGAACAGGTTGAGTAAGAGGCTGTCCATCCACTTTAAGAATAGCACCCGATGGATTCGTACCTGTGACAATTTGCAACGCATATTCCATTTCTTCTTCTGTCGGACTGGTATTCCCTAGCTCAAGTTGATAGACAGCGGATGTATTTGCTGGAACATTGATTTTAGTTGTTCCATCAACACTCCGTAATTCAGGAGATGAACGTTGTAATGTTCCTACTTCCCATGGACACATCGACTCCCCGGCACGAAGTTCAAAAATAGGTGTTCCATACACTTTGTCCTTTTTGATATCAACGGTGAAGTTATCACCCAAATCATCATCTCCGAGTACATATCCTACCGTTCTTTCTTTGACAAACGTCTCAGATGTACTTACACCAGCCGTCATGGTAATCGTTTGTGTTAAATTTGTTGTAACACCCACATCGTTAACCTTAATACCCTGCTCAGTCGCGAATTCTTTCGAACCTTCAATCTCAAACGAAAGTGAGAAACCACCTTCTACAACATCCGTTTCTGAACTTTCAAAGTTCGCCAAAGCATCAAACGAGATATTTTTCTTGAACTCCGCTTCTCTTTTGTTTTTATTGTTTGACTCCACAATATTTCTCCACATCTGAGCTGATTTTGTCTCGCCTGTGAACTCCAAAGAAGGAATAATATCATTCAAAATCTGATGTTCTGAGTAGATGAATGTTGTGGCGAAATCTTTCGGAGTTACGTTCAGTCTTGGTTCAAGCTTAAATGAACATGTGTTCGCATCGTAAGTTAACTCGTCTGTCACACCATAAATAAAATTGATTGCTTGACCCATATATAAGTCTGCGTCTTTACCAATCGCAGCATCTCCCCCAGAAGTAGAAATAGTCTCCGAAGTAGTCACACAGGTATTAAAACTTCCTTCTGCCCCTACAGTATAAGAAAATGAAGTAGTAGCCGTATAGTTTTGTGTATTCTCAACTTTTAACTCTGTTTCTGCTCCAACTCCAACACTAGTTGTTACTTCAGAACCTAAATCAAGTGCTAAAGAAGTACTTGTTCCTAAATTTAAACTAGCTCCCATCGTCATGCCAAAACAAGACGTATTGTTTTTAGAAACATACGCATAACTGGCATCACCCGGCGGGTCATGAACAATTAACGTAGGGAATTCAGGAGATTTCGACGTAAATGTTGATGCTCTTGCTTTCTTCCCTAAAACAACTGCCTTGATAGAAGACGTGGCTTGGGCTCCGTTTACTTCTGCAACCACCTGCATGTTTTTTTCATGTGGTGCAATGATATTCGGTGTTCCCGCAGCATACTCGTAGATGTACTCTCCTTTCGTCATCTGAACATCAAAAATGTGTGAACCATCTGAAGTTGGCCCAGCGATGTCGTTGATAATTGAAAGCTTAGCCGAGTCTAAATAACACTTCCCTCCATCGTATGACTCAAATACTCGAATTTTCGTCTTGTATTTTACCGTCTGATTCATCAGCGGAACTCCACATTCGTTGGCGATAGGTTCCCTCAATTCTACGTTAGGTGGGGCAACATAAATAAATTTAACGGTATCTGTTGGCATATCTCTCAGGTCAACTTCAACGCCCCCTTGTGCTTGTAAATAGTTGTAAATAATTGAATTAGAATGTTCTACCACACTCACTCTGAAAGCCCTTGCAGGTAAATCTCGGAAAATAAATTTCCCATCTGGATTTCGTAATGTATCTGTACGCTCGAAACAACCATCCAGAGTGGCTACCTTAACAACAACTCTACTGCCTTCTGGTATAATGGACGTTCGGCATTGGTCATTGCCTGCCACTTGGCCAACAATCGTACGTTTTGTATTATCCAAAAATACAACTCCAGCTTTAGGCGCTTGGATTTTTCTGATCTCAAAGAAGCTCGGGCTAAATAAATGATCCCCGTATTCAGCTGTGAGTTTCAGGCTCTTACCTGGTTCAAAATCAGCGGACCATTTTCCATCTTTATCCGTAAATATTGGTGGAAAGTGCGATTGTCCATTTACTTTTATCTCGATATTATCTACAAAACAAAACGTATTAGCAAAACGCGCAAAACCTGAAACATTGACAGTCGAAACATCTCTGAAATCAATGTTTCCAATTGCCGTATTACTTGTATTCAAGTTAACAACCCGTACATTCGGCTCAAATTCATGTGCCTTTGTGTCTTTTCTACGGGCATTATTACTCCAAGCTGCTTTTAAAACATCTCCTTCTCTAGGTAACTCTGAGCCAAAATTGATAGAAGCATAATCAAATACTTTAGTATCTGACCCCTCATTTAAATCAAAGTAACTCCATAATAAGGCTGTTGTAGAGTCTTGTGGAATACCTACCACAAAATGTTTTTGAATGACATCTTGAGGTAACTCGGTTTTATAAATCACAAATTCATCAATCAAACCAGTATAAAAATTACCTGTATTCGCACTTGTCGAATTCGTAGCTAGCAACCACGAGCTTCCGTTTTTCCAATTCGATGTTCCAGCAAACGAAACCGTTTCTATTAACTCACCTTCCAAGTAAATTTTAGCATTACCTGCTGTATTGTCCAATGCAACAGCTAAATGATAATATTTGGCTTGTATCACTCCCAAATCGGTAACCTTCCCATTCAAATTCAAGAAAAGATTACCATTGTCAATGTATGCTTCGTACAAATTGCCTTTCGAAAGAATCGTTTGTCGTGACTTTAAATCGAATGGATGAAATAGTACCTGTATCGTTGAGGTATCAGGCATGTCAAAATCTTTTAAATTTCCGTATGATTTATCCGCTGCGTTGAATTCCAGCGCCGAATTAAATTCAAAATTCTTCATCGGTGTGGCTCGGAAATTTTCATTCAAGCTGTAATTGATACCATCGATTACATAATAGCCTGTCACGTCTGTAATCCCTGCATTATATACATCCGGTTTATCTGATGAGAAAGTTGCACCATATACATTGGCATTGGTCGGGATTGTCGTGTTATCAAATACCTTTACACCAATTCCTTCATCCATCTTCCAGTAAGATACTAAACCTGTTTCTGACTTTGATACCGACCGGTTTTTGGTACTATTTACTTCTGTTTGTGTCAGCGGACGATTATATACTCTTACATCATCAATTCTCCCCTTGAAAAAGCCATCGTTTCCAATTTTACTCCCAATATTGAGGTAGTTTTTCTCACGAACAATGCTGGCTGGCTTTGTCCCAACAAATTCACCATCAACCAATACCGATAAAGCCGAACCATTATACACCATCGTAACTTGATGCCAATTGTTTACATTTTCAGGATTTGCTGGCGAATTCGGTAAATAATATTTCAATGAATCACTGCTTGTTCCATTCCCGATATGGAATACATACCCCTTGGGTTCTCCACTTGGGGTAGTCGTGATCCACCAGTTTTTATTTAAAGAGCTACCCCAGTCAATGATACCGCTTTCGTTATTGCCATCGCCGAGTTTGACATACGCCGAAACTGTGAATTTATCTGTTGGGAATTCGTCATGGTAGGTTACACAAAGTTCATCATCCACCCCATCGAATGCCATTGAGTTTCCTGTGAGAGGGGTTAAGCGTACCTCAACTCCTGGAACAGGATTACCCGAGTTGGTTTCTACTTTTCCACTCACAACACCATTCGGGTTTACAAAGCCAACAAATTTGGAGGGACTTCCCACTCCAAAGATATTTTTTGCTACGATGCTATATTCGTAAAACTCCCCAGCTTGTGTATTGAAATCTAGAAATTCACGTACGTCTTCGCCTAAGTCAGCGAGGAACGAACCATCTCGATACAATACAAAACCTGTTGGCGGTGTAGAAAGTGGGTTTACATTCCACGAAATCCGAATTCGGTCTTTGAAATCACCCTGAGAGGCAATCAAGATAGGAGGTTGCGGAGGTAAAAACCAGGGACTATATACCCCAAAACCTGCTTGATTTTGCTGTGAAAGCATATTACGCGGGGAAACCAAAGGTTGGCCTACCACAAATGTAGAGCGATTGAACGCGGAAAATGCATTCGTTGTCGAACCAAAATTGAAATATAGTTCACCAAATATTTTTCTATTCTCATTGGGGTCACACAATGTATCTGACTGAGCAAACGTTTTTTGCCAACCAAATAGCATGAGCCAACCCAAGAGAACGTAGAGTATTCTCTTTTGCATAAAATTTTAAGGTAAGAATTGACTAATGCGATTAATTGATACGGATATAGACCCAGAAGTTGATGTTTTTGGGACGGGTTTCATCCGATGTAAATCCGGTATTATCACCAGTATTACCTGTGGCAGAACCAGATATTGAATGTGAGTGGTCACCATTTGAAGATGAACCAATATTATGGTAGAACTGAATTGATCTATCAGTAGCACTGAAAGAACTAAATGGATTACCCTGACCAATGAATCCTCCTTCTTCTGAGCGTCCAGGAACCCCTGTTGTGTGTGTGTGTGACCCATTTGATGAAGTTCCACCACTAACAGATAAACTTGCATAGTGTTGGTGTCTTTGCATGGCTTGGTCTTCAAATTGAGCAATCGGTGAACTGAAACTTCTATCTGGGTCGTGGTTTGAGCTACCAGAAAACTCTTGACTTCTGATAAATAAACCGCCCCCGTTGGGCACGTTAGTCATACTCGTAATTTGTCGCAGTTTATCCGTTGCAGCTAATCCACGACCATCCATCGGCACCCAACAATTTCCATTTACTTGTGCAAATTGCTCGGGGTTCAAGATAGAGTGTTTAATATCGCCCACTGCACCTGAGCAAACTACTTCTTGGGCTTTGGGTGAACCTAATGAATAGGGAGCAAAAGTTAACTCTGTTCGAGGTGTTAATTCAGTGCCTTGAACTGTTACACCCACGTAATAGGTAGAAGCACCCCAATTTAGATTATCCAGCGATACCTTTTGTCCTAAGTGTGTACTATACACACCACCAAACACATTGATAGTCTGCTCTTCTGTCCATTCAGCAGTGCCACCAGACATTTCTCGATAGAGTTTGAAGGTGATATTTTGCTGTCCATCTGCCACAGCCTTGCCATTGGCATCTTTCAAGAAACCTTGTAGGGAGATTTTTTTAGCTTGTTGTGCCTCCGTACTAAGAGCTAGTAGAAGGGCAAAACTTACTGAAATGAGACGAAAGAAGGTAAATTTTTGTTTCATACAAATGAAATTTTGGGATTATTAAATAAATACTACGGATTTGATTACTGTTCTTGTATCAAGGAAGATAGGTGGCTGTACACACGTTGCCTTTTTCGTCTTGGAACATCAATTTTAAGCGCGTTGTGAAGCAAAATACTTTCCATATCAAACGATTTCACAAATTGTGCATTGACCATAAGACCACGCCGAGGTCGAAAAAAAAGACCCAACTCGGTAACCCTGTCTTCAATTTTACCTAAGTTGGTAGCCACAATGATTTTACTATCGGCATGTAGATGTACCAATGTATAGTTACTACACGCCTCGAAATAAGCAACCTCATGGGCATTGAGCCAGATTCGTCCGCCGATATGAACGAGATACTCTTGGATAGATTCGATTTGCATTGCTTTTTATTTGCTTTGGAACAATTAGATGAATAATTTTTAAACGGTTCGGATAAAAATGAAGAGGTTCATGTCACTTCTTTGTGGTACACAACATGGATTATTTATCGTATCAAAAGTCCTTGTATCTGATATAAAAAAGTCTGATTTTACACAAATACAATAGTTACAGATATGAAATCTATATACGAAAATACAGGGAACTTAGGTTGTATTTTCTTGAACGAATAACATAATTTTTGGGTAAGTTTAGTAATTGGTATATTTTGGAAAATTATATTGTGTTTTGGAACAAATTAAACTTCCACAAAATAACAATCCTCAAAATCACTAAAAAATACCTGATATCAGGTATTTTTTAGTGATTTTGATAAATTTAATTGTACTTTTTTTATATATAATTTAACTATTTTAATTAGTTTCTACTTTTATACGTCACGGCTTGCTAGACAATATATGATAGGTCAACAAAAAAAAGCAAGAAGTTTTCTCCTCTTGCTCTTCTGATAGATGATTTATACAATTCCTATTAACGCAAATTACTCACTGCAAAATCCACTGCCCGCGCTGCCAATGCCATATAGGTAAGTGACGGATTTACGCACGAGGAAGATGTCATACAAGCACCATCCGTGACAAATACATTCGGCACTCCCCATACTTGATTGTGCTTATTCAAAACGGATGTTTCCGGCGAATGTCCCATGCGTGCCGTACCCATCTCATGAATACAACGCCCAAACCCACGGATTTCATCGTACCCCTGAATGTCCTTAAAACCCGCTTTTTCTAAAAATTCGACAGCATCGTTTTTCATATCCGCACGCATTTTTGCTTCGTTCTCCTGGTAATCCGCAGAAATAACCAACAACGGTATCCCCCAAATGTCTTTTTCTGTAGGATGCAAATATACCCGGTTGTTTTCATAGGGAAGTGTTTCCGCAAAAGCAGATAAATCAATTGTCCATGGACCAAACGTTTGATGCGCTTTCTTCAAGTCTATTCCAAAAGTGGCTTCATCAGGTATTTGTGCTGCCCGCTTGGAATTTCCCTCATATCCAAATCCCCGTAAATAATCCCGTTTATCTTTTCCAATATTTCTGTATCTAGGTATATAAAAACCATTGGGACGACGACCATACTGTACAACGTCTGCATGGTTTTCTGTAGTGGCTTTCGCTCCTGCCCCAAAGTGGTGATCCATCAAATAATGACCCAAAACACCACTGTCATTGCCGAGCCCATTCGGAAAACGTTTAGACTTTGAGTTCAAGAGAATTTGCGTTGTTCCGAGGGTCGAAGCATTCAAGAAAATAAGGTCTGCCTCTATGGTTCTTTCTTCTTTCGTTTCTGCATCCACGACCAACACACCAACCGCTTTTTGTTTTTGATCGTCATAGACTACTTCTTTTACAACAGCATGAGTTAGAATGGTTAAGTTATTCGTCTTTTTTGCTGCTGGAATTGTAGCCGATTGTGAACTAAAATACGCACCATACGGGCAACCGCGACTACACATATTTCTGTATTGACACGAGCCTCTTCCAAGCGACAATTGTTCTTCTGTTGGCTCTGTCAAATGTGCTTGACGCGCTGGAATAAGCCGTGCTTCAGGGTGTATTTTGTCTATTTTCTTCTGTAAATCTTCTTCTACACAAGTCAAAGGCATAGGTGGCTGAAAAATACCATCGGGCAAATGGGATATTCCTTCCTGACTACCCGCTACACCAATAAAGCGCTCTACTCGGTCATACCAAGGGGCTAAGTCGTTATACCGAATGGGCCAGTCAATAGCAATACCTTCCTTTTTATTGGCTTCAAAGTCAAGTTCGGACATACGCAGGGCAATACGTCCCCAGGTAATCGATTTCCCCCCAAGTTGGTATCCTCGAATCCAGTCGAAACGTTGTTCCTCTTGGTAGGGATGGAATTTATCTTTGGTAAAAAAATGAGCCGTATATTCATTCACCTTATTGTATACACGCGAAGTAATCGGGTAATCCTCTAGTAATTTTAAGGAGGCAACTCCTCGATGTGGGAGCTCCCAAGGTGGAGTAAGTGCAGTCGTATAATCGTTGATATGTTCTACTGGGCGTCCTCTTTCAATAAGAAGGACGCGTAATCCTTTCGTACATAATTCCATGGCAGCATAACCACCTGAAATTCCGGATCCCACTACGATAGCATCATACTGATTTGATTTGGTTAGCATAGATTGAGAGGAAATGAGTTGAATATAAGACCATTATTAGTATTAGTACGACAAAATAAAAAATACAACTTCATACAGTTAATATCTAACTATAATTAAGGTAAATATATGTATTCATGACAAAATTATGAATTATTATTTTTTAAATATTTATATAAAAATTTGCATTAAAATAATATTAAGAAAATTTAAAAAACAATATATTTACAAGCGATTACAGGCAAATGTAATCGTGTTCGTATTCTACCACCTAATCATTAACTAGTATATGGGACAAAAATCTCTATTTTTTCAACGTATAACACAATGGTCTTTTGTTTGGCTGTTGTTGTTATCTCAATTGTCGCTCGCACAGAGTAAAATTACCGGAACTGTCCTAGACGGAGAGTCGAATACAGGTCTTCCCGGTGCTACAGTTCAAGTGAAAGGAACAACCCGAGGTGCTGCAACTGATATCGACGGAAAGTTCAGCTTAGAAGCCAAGTCAGGTGATGTTCTCGTTGTATCTTCAGTGGGTTATGTTACAAAAGAGGTAAATCTGGGTAATCAATCCAATTTAACAATTGTTTTAGCGACAGATGCACAAAGTTTGGACGAAATCGTAGTCACTGGTTATGGTGCACAAGCCAAAAAAGATATCACAGGGGCTGTTGCAACAGTTGATATGAAAAAAGCTCTAGCTGTACCTGCTACCAACCTTGCTCAAGCGATTCAAGGACGTGTTGCTGGGGTGAATGTAAGTAACGAAAATGCTCCTGGTGGGGGTGTGATGGTTCGTGTGAGAGGTTTTGGTACCATAAATGACAATTCACCTCTTTATGTCATTGACGGAACTCCTACAAAGGGTAACTTGAATACCTTAAACCTGAATGACATTGAGACCATGCAGGTACTAAAAGATGCATCTGCAGCCTCTATTTATGGTTCACGTGCAGGGAACGGGGTAGTTATCATCACTACAAAAAAAGGGAAAGGAGGCAAGCCTAAATTAACATATGACACCTATTACGGAAATCAAAGACCGATTAAATTCTTGGATTTAATCAATACACAAGAATATGCTGACTTACTTTGGGAATCACGGATTAATGCACAAAACCCAGGATTACTAGTCAATGGGGCTATTTCAGATAGAAGTAAAATTGTATATCCGAATATCCCAATGTTTGGTGGTCAAGTAGCTACACCAATTATCCCGGATTACATCACACCTGTTGGTGGCCGCGATGGACAAGTAGATGAGAGTAAATACTCGGTAACACCGAAGAACCTTATTACTAGAGCAAACAAAGAAGGTACAGATTGGTTCGGTGCTATTTTCGGAAATGCACCTATTCAAAATCACCAATTGGGTGTATCTGGTGCAACAGATGCTGCACGCTATGCGATGTCTGTAAACTACTTTGACCAAGAAGGTATCATGAAGTTTACTAGTTACAAACGTATTTCCTTACGCTCAAATACAGATTTTGTAGTAAACAAACGCTTACGTATCGGCGAGAACTTCCAAGTTGCATACGGCCAACAAGTCGGACAACCCAACGGAAATCAAAATGAATCAAATGCGATTTCATTTGCCTACAGAATACCTCCTATCACGCCAATTTATGATATTCGCGGTCAATTTGCGGGTTCTCCTACAGTCCTCGACAATAGTCCAAACCCATTGGCATTGCTCACACGTAACAAAGACAACGTAACTAGAGAACTTCGTGTTTTTGGTAATATTTATGCAGAATTGGACATCTTGAAGGATTTGACAGCGCGTTCACAATTCGGGATTGACTACAACTCCTCGAATTTGAGAAACTATATCTTCAATAACATTCAAGACCCTGAACCACGCGGAACAAATACATTGCAAACCAGCAATAGCTATGATTATTCTTGGACTTGGTACAATACATTAACGTACACTAAAAAAATTGGCGATAATCACCGCTTGAATTTCTTAGCAGGGACAGAGTCTATCAAAAGTTATTTCGAGTTCTTCAATGCAGAACGTTCTGGTTTTGCAGTAGATGACATCAGTAACCGGTATTTGTCAGCAGGTCGTGCCGGAATAAATAATGCAGGGGGTGCTTCTGAATGGCGTTTGGCTTCTGAATTTGCCAAAGTGAACTACGGATTTGGGAACAAATACTTAGCTGACTTTACGCTACGTAGAGACCGTTCAAGCCGTTTTGCCCAAGAGTTTAGAGCCGCGATTTTCCCAGCAGCAAGTGCAGGATGGGTCATTTCTGAAGAATCGTTTGCAAAAAATTTGAGCTGGCTTTCTTTTGCTAAAGTTCGGGTTGGTATTGGACAAACAGGTAACCAAGAAATTGGTAACTACAACGCCTTCTCTACGTTTGCAACTTCCCCAGAATCTTCTTTCTATGATTTACAAGGTGCAAATACATCTTCATTACCTGGATATGAACTGGGTCAATTCGGAAATGCAAAAGCCAAATGGGAAACAACAACTTCACAAAACATTGGTATTGACGCAAACTTGTTCAAGAATAAGTTAGATTTCAGTTTTGATTTATTCCAACGGACTACTTCCGACATGCTCTTCCCAGTTGAAGTACAATTCACACAAGGTGTTGCTGCCAATCCTTTCCAAAATATTGGTGAAATGGTCAATAAAGGATTTGAGGTTAGCTTGAATTACGGAGATCAAAAAGGTGACTTCTCGTACTCAATCGGTGGAAATATTTCTACCTACAGAAACACTGTTACTCGTACGAACGGAGATCCTAAAACACAGTTTTTCGGATTTACGACTCGTTTAGCACCTATGAGTGTTACACAACAAGGCTTCCCACTTGCTTCTTTCTTCGGGTATCAAATTGACGGAATCTTCCAAACAGATGCAGAAGGTGAAGCACATGCTGTTCAGTTTGGTGGAGGACAAATGAACAAAGCAGGTTCTTTCAAATACCGTGACATCAATAACGATGGAATTATCAATGCAGCGGATAGAACGATCATTGGTAGCCCACACCCAGATTTTGCCTATGGTATCAATGCAACATTGGGCTATAAGAACTTCCGCTTAGATATTTTCGGACAGGGTGTTCAAGGGAATGAACTTTTCAATTATGTAAAATACTGGACGGATTTCCCGACTTTCGGAGGAAACAGAAGCCGTACAATGTTGGAAAAATCTTGGAGACCAGGTATGACGGATGCTGTTTTGCCACTTCCACGCTCCAATGATGTCATTAGTTCTAATCCATCGACATATTATATTGAAGACGGCTCGTATTTCCGTTTGAAAAACGTACAATTGAACTATACTATTCCAGCATCTATTCTTTCAAAAGCAGGAATCAGCAGTGCAACGGTATATTTACAAGCGATTAACCTATTAACCTTGACGAAATATTCAGGTCTTGACCCAGAAGTAAACTTGAGAAACTTCAATGCAGGTTCAGACAGACAAATTGGGGTGGATGAAGGAGCTTATCCAGCATACCGCTCATTCAATGCAGGATTAAGCTTATCGTTTTAATGCATAACTATCATTTATAATTGAAATCAATGAAAAAAATAATCACCTTATCCTCACTCTTAGTTCTTGCGAGTACGATTTCGTGCAAGGAAGAATTCTTGAATGTACAGCCTTTGGGTGTACTTAGTGAAAGCAACCTAACGAATAAAATTGGGGTTGAGTTAGTTCTTACAGGCGCCTATTCTTTGATGGATGGCGTTCAAACTAACGTCGGTTCAGCGTTTGCAGATTGGCAAGGCGCTGCGGACAATTGGGTATATGGCTCAGTCGCCTCCGATGATGCCTACAAAGGTTCAAATGCAGGTGACCAACCAGAAATATCTGTCATTGAAGCCTACAACCACACCGCCGACTTGGTGCATTTTCGTGGAAAATGGCGTGCTGTTTATGATGGTATCGCACGTACTAACGACGTTATTTTACTGGTAGCAAAGGCAGAAGATATGACCGAAGCAGAGAAAACAGCCGTCATTGCACAGGCACGTTTTTTACGTGGTCACTATCATTTTGAAGCAAGAAAGGTATTTGGAAAAGTTCCGTACATTGACGAGAAAACGTATAATCCAGCGGATGCTAACTCAACCAAAGTACCTAATACCGAAGAAATTTGGAGTAAAATTGAAGCTGACTTAGACTTTGGTTATAAAAATCTCCCAAATCGTTGGGCCGGTGCACCTGGAAGAGCTACCAAATGGGCAGCCGCGGCTACACTTGCTAAGGCAAAATTGTTCCAGGCAAAATATAGTGAGGCAAAACCAATTTTGGAAGATATTCTCGCGAACGGCGGATATAGATTGGTGGATAAATACCATGACAATTATCGCGCAGCGACCAACAACAACGCAGAATCTATTTTTGAGGTACAATATTCTGTGAATGATGGAGCAGCAATTTCAAACAACGGAAACCGAGGTGGTACATTGAACTATCCGTATGGAGGTGGCGCACTAACGACCTGCTGTGGGTTCTTCCAACCCTCGCAAAACTTGGTAAATAATTTCAAAACAGATGACAATGGTTTACCCGTTATGGATTTTAATAGTAGTGACGTTCCTGGAGATAACTCTGCTTCATTTGCAGGAAATATTGATCCGCGTCTTGATCATACCGTAGGCCGGGATGGTGTTCCTTATCTTGATTGGGGAATTCATAATCCACAATATATCCGAGATAGAGCCTATGCAGGGCCGTTTTCTCCTAAAAAAGGATCTCCATACAGATCAGAAGCAGGAAGTTTGACTTGGACGAACAACCCGCGCCAAAACGCAAACAACTACCGTCTCATTCGTTTAGCTCATGTTATTTTGTGGTTGGCTGAATGCGAGGTAGAAGTAGGAGAGTTAGAAAAAGCGCGCGACTATGTTAACAGAATTCGTCGTCGTGCTGCCAATCCAGAAGGATTCGTACAATTGAACGGAAAACCAGCTGGAAATTATGTTATCAAAGAATATTCAGAAAGCTGGACTGACAAAGGAGCTGCAAGAGATGCTGTTCGTAGAGAACAACGTCTTGAATTTGCGATGGAAGGCCACCGTTTCTTTGACCTCGTACGTTGGGGAATTGCAGATAAAACCATCAACGATTATCTAGCAATTGAATCAACTAAACGAACCTACTTGAGAGGAGCTAAATTTGTGGCAGGTAAGCACGAATACTTCCCGATTCCAAATCAGGAAATATTGAATAGTGCAAAAGATGGTCAAGCGACATTAAAGCAAAATAACGGGTATTAATTTACTGACTTCATTCATCCCAAAAGAGAGCAGGAACTGAAAAGAACCTGCTCTCTTTTTTTGAATTGATTTTCGGGTTACGTCTAGCTATCCACGCATTTCATCCAGCACTTATTGTATTTATCTCTCGAATACGCTAAATTGAAGCAATTTCGGTGATCAAAAACCGAGTCATTTTCTAATCAACTATTCTTAAAAACAAAAGAAATGAAAAAAATAACTCCATTTTATGGACTGTTTGCCTTTCTCTTGCTTTTCGTTTCTACTTTGTCGTGGGGACAAGCAAACCAGTGGGTAAAAGACAATTACACCAAATATGTGTATAAAATTCCGATGACAGACGGAACTCTCCTGCATACACATGTATATGTACCTAAAGACGCCAGTGAGTCCAATACGTATCCAATGATTATGCAGAGAACCTGCTACAGTGTCGCGCCTTATGGTGAAGATACCTACCCAGCGAAACTCGGCCCGTCTGAACATTTGATGAAAGAGAAATACATTTTTGTTTATCAAGACGTACGCGGACGCTGGATGTCGGAAGGGAAATGGACTAATATGACTCCTAACAACCCAGGAAACAGCAAAACGATCGCGCCTGATGAAAGTTCAGATACGTATGATACCATCGACTGGCTTGTGAAGAATGTAAAATTCAATAACGGAAAGGTCGGACAATGGGGTATTTCTTATCCAGGATTTTATACGGCTGCTGGGATGGTAGATGCACATCCTGCTCTAAAGGCGTCGTCTCCACAAGCACCAATTGGCGATTTCTTCTTCGATGATTTCCACCACAATGGAGCATTTATTCAAGCCTATTTATTCACGTTTCCTGTTTTTGGAGTACAACACAACGGACCAACATCCGAAAGCTGGTACAATCACCAAATCATTCGTCCAGATACAAAGGACGGCTATCAGTTCCAGCTAGACTTGGGTCCGCTGAAAAACGCAGATAAATACTACAAGGACAACTTCTATTGGCAAGAAACAATGGAACATCCGAATTACGACGAATTTTGGCAAAAAAGAAGCATTATTCCTCATCTGAAAAACGTAAACCATGCCGTCATGACAGTCGGTGGGTGGTTTGATGCTGAAGATTTGTACGGACCCTTGACCATCTACAAAACAGTTGAAAAAAACAATCAGTCCAAGGGCTACAATACCCTTGTGATGGGACCTTTTGGCCACGGGCGTTGGTCAAGAGAAACAGGTCATACCTTGCACAGTAATATTTATTTTGGAGATAGTGTCGCTACTTTTTATCAAAAAAATATCGAACAAAAATTCTTCAATCACTTCTTGAAAGGCGCTGGTGATGGAAAAACCGGTCTTCCTGAAGCATATATGTTTGATACAGGTTTAAAAAAATGGGACACGTTCAACGAATGGCCTCCTAAAGAAGCTACCAAACAAACGTATTACTTACATTCCAACGGGAAACTTACCACACAATCACCAGCCAAAGTAACAGCGGCTTCTTTTGAGAGCGATCCTGCCAAGCCGGTTCCTTATACCGAAGACAATACAACTACCATTGGTTTTACGCCGTTTAATTATATGTCTGAAGACCAACGATTTGCCGCACGTCGCCCAGATGTACTTGTATTTCAGTCAGATGTACTGACAGAAGACGTAACGGTATCTGGAGAAATTATGGCGAAATTGAAGGTGGCGACTACAGGTTCAGATGCAGATTGGATCGTGAAACTTATCGATGTTTATCCAGGCGACGAACCAAACCACCCATATATGCCAAACAAAAACATTATCTTGAGCAATTACCATCAAATGGTACGGAGTGATGTCATGCGTGGACGGTTTAGAAATAGTTTTGAGAAACCAGAACCTTTCGTTCCAAACCAAAAGACCAATGTAAACGTCAAATTACAAGACGTTCACCATACCTTCAAAAAAGGTCATCGCATACAAATACAAGTACAGAGTACGTGGTTCCCATTGATTGATAGAAATCCACAAAAATTTGTACCTAATATTTACAAAGCCAATGCAGAGGATTTCATCAAGGCGACACATAAAGTTTTTGCTGACTCGTCTATCGAAATGGATATATTGAAATAATTACTTTAGTATCAGTCTATAAAAAGGGAGGCACTCTAGTTTTAGAGTGCCTCCCTTTTTATAGACCATTCGTTCATCAAACAAATTCTAAGCCCTTTGCTTCTGCATCAGATACAAACTTTTTAACAAGCTGCTCGTCTTCTTTTTTACAAATCATCAGGACATTATCATACTCTGCTACAATGACATTGTCCAGACCATTGATAACAACCAACCTATCTTTTGGGGTTTTGACAACGCAATTCTGAGTATTATAAAGCATTACTTGGCCATCAATTGCGTTTCCGTATTCATCTTTGTCCGAAATTTCATAGAGTGATTTCCAAGTCCCTAAATCCGACCAACCGATATCGCTCAAGACAACAAATACGTTTTCAGCTTTTTCCATCACGCCATTATCAATCGATATACTGCGACATTGTTTGTATGCCACTCCAAGTGCCTCTTTTTCTTCCACTGTAAAAAAAGCTTTTTGAGCCACTTGGAACGCCTCCGCCATCTCCGGTAGGAAGGCATTAAAGGATGTCAAAATACTTTTAACGTGCCAAATGAAAATACCTGCATTCCAGACATAATCACCACTTGCGATGAATTTCTCAGCCAATTCTAGATGGGGTTTTTCTGTGAACGTTTTGACACGTTTGACTTCTGCCTCCTCTTCCAAAAACTGGATATATCCATAACCCGTATCTGGCCGGGTCGGAGTGATACCGAGTGTCACCAAGACATTTTGCTTCGCTGCACACGCTATGGCTACCTGAATCCTCCTCTTGAACTCCTCTTCTTTCAATATAATGTGATCAGCAGGTGCTACCACGATGGTTGCATCCGGATTTTCTTTTTCAATTTTATAACAAGCATACGCAATACAAGGGGCTGTATTCCTGCGGCTAGGTTCGCATAAAATTTGTTCCTCTGATAAATAAGGGATCTGTTCTTTCGTAATTTCATAATACTCCTCACTTGTAACTACATAAATATTTTCCTTAGGACAAATCCCCTCAAATCGACTTGCCGTTTGTTGTATCAATGTTTGCCCCGTGCCTAGCACATCATGGAATTGTTTGGGGTTTGTTTGTCGGCTGAAAGGCCAGAATCTTGTTCCTACTCCACCTGCCATGATGATCACATAATTATTCCTCATGCTCGAATTATCTATTTTAAGTTTGTTTTGTTTGAATGGGACGGCTCTTTTTGGGTATTCACTCGCTGCTTACTATCATTTATTCTTTAATGGATTGGCTCAAAAAGTTTTCCAAGCGCAAAGCTACATTTTCTCTAATGTTTCCCCAATATAAATTTATATCTGCGTAGTGCCAAATTTTGGTTCGTAGGAAAATACGACCTTTGATATAAGGCTGATGAATCCACAATAACCCTTCGTGAACTTGGGCATCTGCTGGATTTTCCACCCACTTAAAGCCTAATCCAACCCCACCCACATTTTGTTTTTCTGAAATAAACTCCTTGGTATCTGTCCAAGTCAAAGGATTCACACAATACGAAGAATGCAATCCATTTTTATAATAAGTTGGATAGTAACCTGTCAAAAACGTATTCCAACTTACAAAACCTCCTACGTCACCGGGTGTTTTGCTTGGCGAAATAGACTGGAATGTATCCGGTTGGACTGCGATACCGACCAAATAAGCAGCAACCAATTGTTTCTGTCTTGGCGTTCCATCAAAAAAGTCTTTTAAAAGTCTACGCGCATGAATTGTTCCTTGGCTGTGCGAAGCAATCACAATAGGTCGACCGTTATTTTCTTTTTCTAGGTAATGAACAAAAGCGGCTTTCACATCTTGGTAAGCTAACTCCAACGCTTGCCGATTCGCCGACGTATCGGTCGTCAAAAAAACACTGTAATGCGCTTGGCGGTATCTTGGCACAAAAACACGGCACGAACCATTGAAAACCGATGCCTGATTTAGAATAGTTGAACCATCAATTTTCTCGTTCAATACGTCATCATTTACAGAGGCATTCCATGTGTATTCGTTGGTAGGCTTATCCCCATAGATAGTGGGATAAATAAAAAAAACATCTGCCTTCGCTTCTTTTTGTTGGTCTTTGAAGGGCGAACCTTTCGGTATTTTATCTGCCATATCTTCCTTTTCAGGATGAGCAGCCCACATGGATAAAAGGGTGTAATCTGGCACTGGAGGCACTGCATTTTTATTGAATGGGTCCTTAATTATATATCGCTGCGCCAATAAATTCGTAGAAAAAAGTGACACATAAACTACGAAAAGAAAAAGGGAAAATGATTTTAGCATATTAATATTACTTTTTTTTGTTTTTTTTGCACAAAAATGATATTTCTTTTGTGTAATATTACCACAAAATTAAACTAACTACCTAATAACTATGTCTAAAATCTACATTAAGAAATGGCTAATTAGCGCATTTTCGCTCATGTTGATTTCAACTGTTTCGTTTGGACAAGCGAAAATCTCTGGAATCATCACAGATGCAGATACAAAAGAGCCACTCATCGGAGTGAGTGTGCAAGTTAAAAATAAAATAATTGGAACGATTACGGACACCAAGGGGAATTTCTCTCTTTCTACTGCAACGCCTGTTCCTTTTTCTCTTGTTATTTCTTCCGTTGGTTATCAAACAATGGAAGTGGAAGTCAAGAGTGATGTTACTTCCTTAAATATTGCTTTAAAAGAGCAATCCATTATGGGACAAGAAGTAGTCGTTTCTGCTTCTCGTGTAGAAGAAAGTGTAATGCGTTCGTCGGTCACAGTAGAAAAAATGGACTTACGCACGATTCAACAGTCGGCAGCACCCTCTTTCTATGACGGACTAGCCAACATGAAAGGCGTGGATGTTACGACCCAAGGTTTACTTTTCAAATCTGTGAATATGCGTGGATTTGGTGCAACAGGAAACCCACGTATCGTTCAAATGATTGACGGGATGGACAACCAAGCACCTGGCTTAAACTTTGCCGTGGATAACATCGTCGGGATGCCAGAACTAGACGTTGAAAGCGTTGAAGTTCTCCCTGGTGCTGCATCTGCCTTGTACGGTCCGAATGCTATCAATGGATTAATTCTAATGAATTCCAAAAGTCCTTTCTTATATCAAGGATTGAGTGCGACTATCAAGTCAGGTATTATGAATTCATCAAACCGGACAAATGCTGATGGTTCTGCTTTGGGTATTACTCCATTCAATGATGTGGCAATCCGTTATGCGAAAGCTGTCAATGATAAATTTGCTTACAAAGTGAATGTCTCTTACTTGGCAGCGCAAGATTGGCAAGCCAATGACTACACAAACTTAAATATTGGTGGCGTACAAAACGGTACACGTGGGGCTGGCGTTAACAATGATTACGATGGAATGAACGTGTATGGCGATGAAATCCAAGCAAATATGAACTCCGTAGCGAATTCGTTAGTCACTGCAGGATTGCTTCCAAGAGCTGCATTAGGACTTATTCCAAATACAAATGTCAGCAGAACTGGTTTCCTAGAGAGAGATTTGGTTGATTACAACACAAAATCACTCAAAGCAAACTTGGCACTTCACTACAGAATCAACGAAAAAGTAGAGGCTATCGGCCAAGTTAATTACGGAACTGGTACCACAGTTTACACTGGAACAGGCCGGTATTCACTTCGTAACTTCAACATCACACAAGCGAAATTAGAACTAAGAGGTGATAACTTCACACTTCGTGGTTATACAACGCAAGAACGTTCAGGAGAATCCTACACAGCAGGTTTAGCCGCTGTCGCGATGTTGAACGACATCAAACCTCATGCAACTTGGTTTGGTCAATATGTAGGTGCATTTGCCCAATCTCGTTTAGCAGGATTAAATGAAAGTGCAGCTCATTTGGCAGCAAGAGGCATTGCAGACCAAGGAATGCCTACACCTGGAACTGCCGGATTTGACGCTCTTTTGAATGAATACAGAGATAAACCAATCATTGACGGAGGTGGCTCTTTCTTAGATAAAACCAATCTATACCATGCAGAAGGGGTATATAACTTCAAAAATCAAGTTAAATTCGTCGAGTTATTGGCAGGTGCAAACGTAAGACAATTCCAACTTCGTTCAAACGGAACACTTTTCGCAGATAATAAAGAAGGTAGAACAGGTACTATTCCAATCAACGAATATGGTGCATTTGTACAAGCAGGAAAAAGCTTATTCAAAGACCATTTTAAATTAACAGGTTCGATTCGTTACGATAAAAACCAAAATTTTGACGGACAATTTACGCCAAGAATTTCTGGTGTAACCACATTCGGCGAGCAAAACATTCGTCTATCTTACCAATCTGGATTTAGAATCCCGACGACACAAAACCAATACATTGATCTACGTACACCAGCAGGTACTTTGATTGGTGGTTTACCTGAGTTTGATGCACGTTACAACTTACAAAACGGTATTTCAGTAGCTAACTTATCTCCTAGTGTGATTGCCTCTGTCATTCAAAGCAATCCAGCTATTATTCAGAGAGCTCAACAATATGCGATTCAAGCTGTAACAGCTCAGGCCCTACCAGCTATTCAGGCGGCCGTTACAGCAGCTATTACACAACAAGTTACAGCAGCCGTTACAGCGCAAGTAAATGCAGGTGTAGCAGCAGGTCAAATTCCAGCTGAAGCCGCAGCCGCAATTATTCAACAACAAGTTGCTGCCGCACTTCCAACAGCTTTACAACAAGCTCCTGGAATCGTTCAACAACAATTATCAGGTATTTTGGCACAACAAGTACCTGGCGTAACAGCACAAGTAGTTCCTGCTTTTGCTTTAGCGGCACTTCCGAAATATGCGGGTGGCACTTTACAACCTGAGCGTATTCAGTCGTATGAAATTGGTTATAAGGGACTTATCGGAAAGAAATTATTTGTAGATGCTTATTATTACACAAGTAAATACACGAATTTCATTGGAGGTGTATCTATTGTAGTACCTACTGCTCCAGCAGCTCCAGGTTTACCCATTGAATCAGGTGTTGGTGGTGCAAGTACACGTTTAGCTTATTCAAGACCAGCCAATACAAAAGAAGAGATTACAGTTAACGGATGGGCTGCAACATTGAACTACTCACTTCCGAAGGGCTTCAATATTGGTGGTAACATCGCTTACAACAAATTAACTGGCTTTACTCCTTCTCCTGAGCAACAATATGCTGGCTTCAATACCCCAGAATACAGATATAATGTATCATTTGGAAAGAGAATGGGTAGTGGTGATAAATTTGGTTTCAACGTGAATTTCCGCCACCAAGATGCGTTCGTATGGGAAGCTTCATTTAACCAACCAACAACGACTAGCAATCCTTTATTCACGAACACGACCGTTCCAGCCATCAACAACCTAGATGCACAAGTAAGCATGAAACTTTCAGCGCTGAAATCAATCATCAAAATTGGTGGAACGAACTTAGGAGGCAAACCGTATATCCAAGCATATGGTAGTGCGCAAGTTGGCTCTATGTATTACGTGAGTTTAGCATTTGATGAATTATTGAATAAATAAAAATTGTATTGACCGATCAGATTATATCATTCTTATACCAAAAAGAATGAAGAAAGATTGAAACAGCTTCTATTTTTAGAAACAAAAAATCAAGTATTCATAATTTTCTTTGGTTTAAGTAGAAAAAGAGCCCCCTTTGGAGGCTCTTTTTTTTGGTCTATTCTGAGAAAAATACTATAAAATTACTAGCTTTGCAGCGCTGTATTTTCTGATAGAAATATCAACTCACTCAAAAAAAGTAATCATGGAAAAAATCAAAGTGGACAACCCCGTTGTCGAGTTAGATGGGGATGAAATGACGCGTATCATTTGGCAATTCATTAAAGATAAACTCATTCTTCCGTATTTGGATATTGATCTTAAGTACTACGATTTAGGTATCGAGCACAGAGATGCAACCAATGACCAAGTTACAATTGACGCCGCACATGCCATCAAAGAATATGGTGTAGGTATCAAATGTGCAACTATTACGCCTGATGAAGCGCGTGTAGAAGAGTTTGGACTAAAAAAGATGTGGAAATCGCCAAACGGAACGATTCGTAATATCCTAGATGGTACGGTTTTCAGAGAGCCTATCGTTTGTCAAAATGTTCCTCGTTTGGTAACAAACTGGGACTCCCCAATCATTGTTGGTCGCCACGCATTCGGTGATCAATACCGCGCAACGGATTTCGTCGTACAAGGAAAGGGTAAATTAACCATGAAGTTTGAGGGGGAAGACGGCTCTGTTCAAGAGTTTGAAGTCTATAACTACGAAGGGCAAGGTGGTGTTGCGATGGGTATGTACAATACCGATGAGTCTATTTATGGCTTCGCACGCTCCTGTATGAACATGGCATTGGCGAAAGGATGGCCTTTGTATCTATCTACGAAAAATACAATTCTTAAAAAATACGACGGTCGCTTTAAAGATATTTTCCAAGAAGTTTGGGAAAATGAGTTCAAAGACAAAGGCGTACAGTACGAGCACCGCCTCATTGATGACATGGTTGCCTCTGCCCTAAAATGGAACGGTAACTTTGTTTGGGCTTGTAAAAACTACGACGGGGACGTTCAGTCGGATACCGTAGCTCAAGGTTTCGGTTCTTTAGGACTTATGACTTCTGTATTGGTTACACCAGACGGAAAAACATTGGAGTCTGAAGCAGCACACGGTACAGTAACAAGACACTACAGAGAGCACCAAAAAGGAAAACCAACATCTACCAACCCGATTGCCTCTATTTTTGCTTGGACGCGCGGTTTGGCGTTTAGAGGAAAATTGGATAATAACCAACCTTTGGTTGAGTTTGCGGATGCTTTGGAAGCAGTTTGTGTTGAGACCGTAGAGTCTGGTAAAATGACTAAAGATTTAGCTGTTTGTATTTATGGTAACAAAGTAAATCACGGAGAGCACTATCTATATACAGAGGAGTTCTTAGAAGCTATCAATACAAATTTGAAAACGAAATTGGCGAAATAATTCCCAACGTTTTTCAGTATGTAGCAAAAAAAGAGAGAGATGTTGGAAACAACGTCTCTCTCTTTTTTTAATCGACTTACTCTATTTATTGCAAACTCAACGAACCAACTCCAAGGTTTGGTCTGTTCCAATTTTTTTAAGTGTCATTGTATTTTCTCCCAATTCATACGTCCAAATTCCTTCTAGCATTTCTTGGGTAGCTTTCTGTTCGGGACTAAATACGATTGGTGACAGACCTTCCTTTGGTGTATCAGGAGGAGGTGGAGTAACCCACTGAATCCATA
>JACCDQ011071141.1_pt1 | contig 46020 bp, 41 predicted proteins | sample 7446031 | NCBI WGS metagenome assembly JACCDQ01 (sample SAMN15323442, study PRJNA562643) | freshwater metagenome | isolation source: river surface water | place: USA:Blue River Watershed | collected 2017-08-17
GATCACGATGTCGCCCAGCCGCTGCTTCAGGTCCTGCACCGAGGTAGCCAGGCAGAAGATCGCCATGACTTCCGACGCCACCACGATATCGAAGCCGTCCTGGCGCACGAAACCGTTGGCGGTGCCGCCGGCGCCGATCACGATGTCGCGCAGCGCGCGGTCGTTCATGTCGACCACGCGCTTCCAGGTAATGCGGCGCGGGTCGATGTCGAGCGCATTGCCGTGGTTGATGTGGTTGTCGATCATCGCGGCCAGCAGGTTGTTGGCCAGCGCAATGGCGGAGAAGTCGCCGGTGAAGTGCAGATTGATGTCTTCCATCGGCACGATCTGCGCATGGCCGCCGCCGGCGGCGCCGCCCTTGACGCCGAACACCGGGCCCAGCGACGGCTCGCGCAGGCAGATCACGGCCTTCTTGCCGATGCGGTTGAGCGCGTCGCCCAGGCCGACCGTGGTGGTGGTCTTGCCTTCGCCGGCCGGCGTCGGGCTGATGGCTGTCACCAGCACCAGCTTGCCGTCCGGGCGGCCTTGCAGCGTGTCGAGATAGTCGAGCGAGATCTTCGCTTTGTAATGGCCGTAGGGCTCGATCGAGTCCTCGGGAATGCCAAGCGTCGCAGCGACATCGACCACTTTTTTCATCTTGGCTTTTTGCGCAATTTCGATATCGCTTTCCATCGGGTCTCCGGATAACTGTTTGGACTAAAGAGAGGACGCGATTCTATAGCCCTTCGCCGCGCGATGCGAACTTGTCATTCCTGCCATAGGTTGCGCCGTGCATAGAGGACAGACTGTTAACCTGCTAAACTCGCCTTCCGATTTTTTACGCTGATGCGCCGTAAAACCGGCTTCCCAGTACATATTTCCCAGACAGGATTCTTATGCCCGGCTTGCTTCCTAACGTCGATCCCGATGGACTGCTCGAATTCTCCGTCGTCTACACCGACCGCTCCCTGAACCACATGTCGAAGGCCTTCATGGGGGTGATCAATGACATCTCCAGCATTCTGAAAGAGGTCTATAACGCAAAGTCGGCCGTGGTCGTGCCGGGCAGTGGCACCTACGGCATGGAAGCGGTAGCGCGCCAGTTCGCAACCGACCGCAAATGCCTGGTCCTGCGCAACGGCTGGTTCAGCTACCGTTGGACCCAGATCTTTGAGATGGGCCGCATCTCCGACCAGCTGCACGTCATGACCGGCAAGCCGCTGGTCGAAGGCTTCGAGCAGCAGTATGCGCCGCCGGCGATCGAAGAGGTCGTTGCGTGGATCCACGAGCACAAGCCGGCAGTGGTGTTCGCGCCGCACGTGGAGACCTCGGCCGGCATGATCCTGCCGCCCGACTATCTGCGCGCCGTGGGCGAGGCCGTCGAAGCTGTCGATGGTCTGTTCGTGCTCGATTGCATCGCGTCCGGCGCGATGTGGGTCGACATGGTCGAGTCCAAGGTCGACGTGCTGGTCAGCGCGCCGCAGAAAGGCTGGAGCAGCTCGCCCTGCTGCGCACTGATCGGCATGTCGGCGCGCGCGCGCGAGCGCATCGATGCGACCACCAGCACCAGCTATTCGTGCGACCTGAAGAAATGGCTGCAGATCGTCGAGACCTATGAGAAGGGCTCGCACATCTATCACACCACGATGCCGACCGACGGCCTGCGCATCCTGCGCGACACGATGAAAGAGACGCGCGATGACGGCTTTGCCAACCTGCAGGCAAGGCAGGTCGAGCTCGGCGACAAGGTGCGTCGTTTGCTCGAGGCCAAGGGCTTCAAGAGCGTCGCCGCGCCGGGCTTCCAGGCGCCGTGCGTGGTGGTCAGCTACACCAGCGATCCGGATATCCAGAATGGCAAGAAATTTATGTCGCTGGGCCTGCAGACCGCAGCCGGCGTGCCGCTGCAGGTGGGCGAACGCGCCGATTTCCGCACCTTCCGCATTGGCCTGTTCGGGCTGGAAAAGCTCAACCATGTCGACCGTACCGTTGAGTACCTGGCGACGGCAGTGAACCAGCTGCAGTAAGCGTCGTTCGACGCCCGTGACGAAGGCCGGCACTCGCCGGCCTTTTTTTATCGTTATTACCTGAGTAGCGATTTCAGCGCCGTATTTATGCGGGCGCATCATGTAAACTCGTGGGCATGGTCCGGACGAGACCGGCAGGGGCCCCTCTCAGGGGGGAAGAATAAAAATGTATCCCGAGGAGACACGGGCATGCAGCAAATGAACCGCAGGGACTTCCTGCAAGTGGGAACCGCACTGTCGCTGGCCTTCGCCGCTGGCGCGCTGAGGCCGACCGACGTGTTCGGCGCGGAATGGGACAGCAAACTGTTCGATGCAAAGACCGTATCCGAGGCCGTCTGGGCCATGGGCGGCGAGGTCGCGGTGAACAGTAACCAAGTGATCTTGTCCGGCCCCGAGCTGGTGGGCAGCGGCTTCGTCGTTCCGATGTCGATGGAAAGCAAGATACCGAACACCGACTTCATGCTCGTGGTCGTGCATAAGAACCCGTTGCCTGTGACCGCCGCCTTCGTCATCCCGCCCGGCACTGACCCGATGATCAGCACCCGCATCAAGATGGGCGAGACTTCGACGATCTATGGCATCGCACGTGCCGAGGGCAAATACTACGTCGGCAATACGATGATCAAGGTACGTGCCGGCGGCGGCGGCTGCGGTTAAACGTCTTTCAGACCTCGATGGGCCGCGAGCCCGCCGTACGGCCCCATGCCGTGCCGCCGGATAGTCGCCCCACCTGCATTCTCTAGGAGAGACTCAGCATGAGTGAACCAATGAAGATCCGCGCCTTCCTGGTGAAGGACGTGGTCGAGATGAAGCTGATGGTGAAGCACCCGATGGAGTCGGGGCTGCGCAAGGACGAGGAAGGCAAACGTATTCCCGCCCACTACATCGACACGCTGGTCGTCAAATGCAACGACCGCGTCGTGCTCGATGCGCACCTTGGCATGGCCGTGTCGGAGAACCCGTATTTCGCCTTCAATTTTCGCGGCGCGAAGAAGGGCGACCCGATCAGTGTGACCTGGCACGATAACCTCGGCGACTCCCGCACTGATCAGGGCGTGGTCGACGGATGATGCGTGCGCTGGCCGCTGTGCTGATGCTGGCCTGTGCGCTGCCGCTGGCGGCGCATCCGGTGCGTTTTGATTGCGCCGGCCAGATCAGCACTGAAAATCTGTTCGACGGCGGCGGGCGCGACACCAGCGAGCGGCGCTGGCATCTGGTGGCCAGCGTCGAAGGCGGCTACGTGCGGCGTGCGCCTGAGCTGGCCTCAGGCTGTCTGGAAGCGACCGTCGAAGTCTGTGGCTGCGAACTGACGTCGGCGGCAGTACGCTGCCGCAGCCTCGGGATCTCCCGTGACGGTGTGGAGGTGGCGATGGATTTCAGCATCGATCGTCACAGCGGCAGGATGACCGTGGCCGGGCGGCGCTTCGACCCGCGTTCGGGCACTGTGATCGAGACCAATGGCCTTCTGGCCTGCAAAGAATCGGAGTCCCTGCAATGAACCTGCTCGTGCGGCGCGTATTCGCGCTGTTGATTTTTGCCGTCGCCACGATGGGCGCCGGCGCACAGGCGCAGACGGCGATGCTGCCGACGGCCGAGAACTTGCAGCAACTGGCGTCCGACGCGCAGGCGGCAGGCAAGCCGCTGGTGCTGATGTTCTCGCTGCCAGAATGCCCTTACTGCAAAGTCGTGCGGCGCAATTATCTGGGCCCGATGCTGCGTGAGGCGAATCCGCCGATGCTCCGCGAACTGACAATGAACAGCCGCCAGTCGATCCACGATTATGATGGCAGCTGGACAACGCCGACAGCGATTGCGAAGCGCTATGGCGTCGTGGTCGCACCGACGCTGGTCTTCGTTGACGGCAGTGGCGAAATGCTGGTCGAGCCGCTGGTCGGCGGCGACCATCAGTTCTACGATGCCTATCTTGAGCGCGCTTTCGACGAGTCGCAGAAAAAACTGGTGGCGCGCAAGAACCGCGGCCGCTGAATGACTGTCCCTGAAACTGGCGGCGTTTGAACTGACGCTGCCGATCCGCTGGCCCTGACTGCGGCACGCCGCAGGCCGGTCACCCCGTTCTTCACGAAATGAATCGCATGAACCCGATCAAGATTGATTTTGTCTCCGATATCGCCTGCCCGTGGTGCGCGGTCGGACTGGCCTCACTGGAGCAGGCGATCGAGCGCGTGCACGGCGAAGTCAGCGTCGCCCTGCATTTCCAGCCGTTCGAGCTGAACCCGGACATGCCACCCGAGGGCGAGGATATCGTCGAGCACCTGACCCGCAAATACGGCATCACGCCCGAACAGGTTGAACAGAACCAGCGCCAGATCGCCGAGCGGGGCGCGGCCGTCGGCTTCACCTTCAACATGGACGGCCGCAAGCGCACCTACAACACCTTCGATGCGCACCGCTTGTTGCACTGGGCCGGCGAGCAGGGCGATGCTGCGCAGCACAGGCTCAAGCGCGCGCTGCTGGCCGCGTATTTCACTGAGGGCCTGGACCCGTCGGCCACGCCGGTGCTGCTGCAGACGGTGGCTCAGGCCGGCCTGGACGAGGCGCGCGCCGCGCAGATCCTCGCCGGCGACGACTATGCGGACGCAGTGCGTCAGCGCGAACAGCTGTATCTGTCGCAGGGCATACATTCGGTGCCGTCGGTGATCCTGAACGATCGTTATCTGGTCCAGGGCGGCCAGCCCGTCGAGGCGTTCGAGCAGGCACTGCGCCAGGTCGCGGCAGCAGGCTGAGATGCTGGCCCGATTGCTCAGTGTGCTGGCGGCGGCGCTGGCCTGCCAGTTGGCACTGGCCACGCCGCTGCCGGTGACGGAAGTCGCCCCGGGCGTGTTCTTGCACACCGGTGTCCATGAAGAATTCGGCGAGGATTATCACGGCGACATTGCCAACATCGGTTTCGTGATCGGCAATGACGCGATCGCCGTGATCGACACCGGCGGCAGCTTTCGTATCGGGCAGGCGCTGCGCGAAGCGGTCCGGCAACGTTCGTCGCTGCCGATCCGCTATGTGATCAATACCCATGTACATTCCGATCATATCTTCGGCAATGCCGCATTCGAGCAGGACCAGCCGGAATTCATCGGCCATGCGCGGCTGGCCGGCGCGATGCGCATCCGCGCCGAGCGCTATGAATCCAACCTGAAAAAAATGCTCGGCGCCGATGCCGACGGCAGCCGCATCGTGCTGCCGACGCGCGAGGTGGCCAGCGAGCTGACGCTCGACCTTGGCGGCCGCCGGCTGTTGCTGCGCGCGTGGCCGATCGCGCATACCGATCATGACCTGACCGTGCTGGACGAACTCAGTGGCACGCTGTGGATGGGCGACTTGCTGTTCGTCGATCGTGCGCCATCGCTGGAAGGCGATGCAAAGGGCTGGATCGCGCTGGTCGAGTCGCTGAAGGCGATCCCCACCGCCCGTGCCGTACCGGGGCACGGGCCGCTGGTGGACGACAAGGCGGCGGCGCTGGACAAGCTGCGCCACTATTTCGAGGTACTGATCGCCGATCTGAGGCGCGGCATCGCCGCCGGAAGGCCCATGCAAGAGGTCGTGCGCGATGCGGCGGCCAGCGAGCGCGCACAGTGGCTGTTGTTCGATACGGTCAATCTGCGCAATGCCGAGGCGCTGTACATGCAGCTGGAGTGGGAATAGGCGGCAGGGACGCATTGCTTTTGGCGGCGCACCTGCGTAGGCTGGCGCGTCTTTCAGCACAGGGACCGTGATGCGTGAGCTGCGCAGCGCCGACATTTTTTGCGAAGTGATCGACAATTTCGGCGATGCCGGCGTCTGCTGGCGGCTGGCGCGCGCGCTCGCCGCTGCCGGGCTGCAAGTCACGCTGTGGATCGACGACCAGCGCAGGCTGCAGAGGCTGCGGCCACAGATCGACGACCGTCTTGATCGCCAGTCCCTGGACGGCTTCAGCTTGCGCCGCTGGTCCGGCGAGGCCGTCGCCGCCGGCGATCTGGTGATCTCCGCATTCGGCTGTCGGCTGCCTGATGCCACTCTGCGGTCGATGGCGGTGGCGCGGCCGGCGCCGGTCTGGATCAATCTGGAATATCTGTCGGCCGAGCGTTGGGTCGAAGACAGCCATCGGCTGCCATCGCCGCATCCGCGGTTGCCGTTGGTGCAGCATTTTTATTTTCCCGGTTTCACGCCGCGCACCGGCGGCCTGCTGAAAGAGACCGGACTGATCGCGGCGCGCGATGCCTTCGGCGCAGCCGAACGCACAGCGTTTCTGGCGACGCTTGGCGTCGCCGTGCCGCAGGATGCCTTGTTGCTGTCGCTGTTCTGTTATCCGTTTGCGCCGGTCGAACGCCTGCTGGCGGCGCTGCGAGACGGGCCGCCCGTGGTGTGCCTGGTGCCGGAGGGCGTGACGCCGCTGGCGCCGCCGCCCGGGCAGCAGTGGTCGGATGGCCCCTTGACGCTGGTCGGCGTGCCGTTCCTGGCGCCGGACGATTACGACCGGCTGCTCTGGAGCTGCGACCTGAATTTTGTGCGCGGCGAGGACAGCGCGGTGCGTGCGCAATGGGCGGCGCGGCCTTTTGTCTGGCAGTTCTATGCGCAGGAAGATGCAGCGCATATCGATAAGCTCGATGCCTTTCTGGCACTGTATGCGCCGGCGTCCGACAGCGTCAGCGCGGTGTTACAGCCTTTCTGGCGCAGCTGGAATGGCGATCCGGCCGGGGTACTCGACTGGCCGGCCATGCGCGCGGTCTTGCCGGCATTGGCGTCGCGCGCGCAGGCATGGCAGCGTCAGCTGGCGTCTCAGTCGGATCTGGCCAGAGGTTTGATCGAGTTCGCCCGCGAAATCGGGTAAAATTCTGCGGCTTTGCAATCCTCGTGCGCTGATTACAACGGTAACCGTACTCCAAAGGCAGTCCCGCCCGGCGCGCTTCAATCTCCGAACTATTTGGCAATCTCATTATGAAAACCGCACAAGAACTCCGCGTCGGCAACGTGTTCATGCTCAATGGCCAGCCGCAAGTCGTCGTGAAGGCAGAATTCTCGAAGTCGGGCCGTAACGCGTCCGTCGTCAAGATGAAAATGAAAAACCTGCTGACCGAAGCGGCGCAGGAAGCTGTCTATCGCTCCGACGAAAAATTCGACGTGGTCGTTCTCGACCGCAAAGACGTCACCTATTCGTACTTCGCCGACCCGCTGTACGTGTTCATGGACACCGACTACAACCAGTATGAAGTCGAGGCCGAGAACATGGGCGACACCATCAACTACCTCGAAGATGGCATGGCCTGCGAAGCGGTGTTTTACGATGGCAAGGCAATCTCGGTCGAACTGCCGACCACCATCGTGCGCGAGATCACCTACACCGAGCCGGCCGTCAAGGGCGACACGTCGGGCAAAGTGCTCAAGCCCGCCAAGATCGCTACCGGCTTCGAAGTGCCGGTGCCGCTGTTCGTCGACCAGGGCGACAAGATCGAAATCGATACCCGTACCGGCGAATACAAGCGCCGCGTGGTCTGATCGTTCGATCGCGCGTTGGCGATCCGGTCGTGACGGATCGCCTGTCAGCACTCAACCGCAGCCTCGGCTGCGGTTTTGTTTTATGCGCAAGATTTTTCAGCTGAATCTTCTGATCGGGAACTTTTGGCCGACTGCAACGGCCGAAGCGGACAGTGTGCAGCGCGACCTTGCTGCGCGGCCCTGAGAACCTGGAGATCGTTCATGCTGAAGTCAGAGAAATTGTTTGGGAAGCGCGATGGCGCAGCGGAAGCCAAGCCTGCCGCCATTACGCCGGCGGCCGTCGCTGCCGACCGATCGGGCACCGGCCTGGTGACGGCGGCATTGCCGCCGATGACCCCGGTGTCGCCAGTGACCCGTGTCGTGCCCGCGTCGATCGCGAACGCCACGTCCGCCATTACCGCCGGCACCGAGTCGCGCAGCAAGCTCACCGTGGGCCCGAACATCAAGCTGCGCGGCGTCGAGATTACGGACTGCGACACGCTGGTGGTCGAAGGTAGTGTCGAGGCGACCATCGACTCGCGCGTGATCCAGATTTCCGAGCAGGGCGCGTTCGTCGGCAATGCGGAATTCGATATTGCCGAGATTCGCGGCTGCTTCGACGGCGAGTTGACGGTGCGGCAAAAGCTGGTGGTGTATGCCAGCGGCCGCGTGACCGGCAAGGTCCGCTACGGCAGGCTGGTGATAGAAGAAGGCGGCCAACTGACGGGCGACGTGCAGCTGTCGACCCCGGCCGCCAAGGGGCTGACGGTCGCGGCGGGCTGATCGCCGCATCAGGAGGCTGTCATTGAAGGCGCTGCGGCATTCACCGCAGCGCCTTTTTTTTATCCGTTCGTTGCGTGCCCGGCCTGCGTGAGGAAATTCTTCGAGCGGAAGCTGCAGACAAAATCAAGCCGGCGCTCGCCGGCCGATCCTGGTATCACCGACTGGAAGCGCAGCGATTCGACCGGCTCTTCCGGCTCGCTGTGCACTGGCTGGCCTGCCGGCTCTTCCGATTGAAAATAGGTGTTTGCGGTGTAGGCGATCTTGCGCGCATCGCAATCAAAATAATTCAGATAGGTCGACGACTGATAGGCCGTCTGGTCGGCCGCATATTGCGGCGCCGACCACGAGGTGCGCAGGAAGGCGCGCAGGTAGTCTTCGTCATGCACAATGCTCTTGAGGTCGACATACCAGCTGATGGTCTTGTCGGGATCTTCGGTCTCCGAGATCAGCTTCCAGTCGGGCGCGTCGGCAAGTGCCAGCGCTGGCGTCAGGCCAGGCGAGAGCGCAAGTCCGGCCACCAGGCCAAGCTCACGCGCCAGCACGCGAATATTTGCGAGGCGGGTCATCGTTTTCTCCGGCAGAAAAGTGTTCTTATTGTCGGGTCGATCTTAGCGGAATCGGCGCGGCGCCGCTCAGGTGTGCCGGTCTGCGGTTATGATGTCAGCAATCACAGACGGGCCCGAGCCCGCGATGAGGGGAGACAGGATGCAGGATGCAGCACTGGGAGGCGCGCATGCAGCGCCGGACGGACCGGCGCACGGCCCCTGGGGTCGGCGCCTTCATGCACTGACCCGCGCCTATGCCCTGGCCGGTAGCGTCGGGTTCATCGTGCTGGTGCTGATGTCGCTTGCCTCCATCATCGGCCGTAAGCTGGCCGCCACGCCCATCCCCGGCGATATCGAGATCATGCAACTGGGCGGTGCGGTCGCTGCCGCCGCCATGCTGCCGTTGTGCGAAATGGAACGGCAGCACCTGCGCGTCGATTTTTTCACGGCGCGCCTGTCCGCGCCCGCGCGGCATCGGCTCGATGCACTGTCTCACGGGTTGCTGGCACTGGTTGCTGCCGTACTGGCCTGGCGCACCGCGGCCGGGGCACTGTCGCTGCGCGAGGCCGGTGAAAGCTCGATGATGCTGCAATGGCCAGTCTGGACCGTGGTGGCCGCACTGGTGCCGAGCTTTGTGCTGCTGGCTGTCGCGGCACTGTTCAATGCGGTGAGCTATGCGGCCGTGTCGCGGAGTGGCAGATGAGCGGCATGACACTGGGCCTGCTGATGTTTGCGGTGCTGCTGGCGATGCTCGCGCTGCGCGTGCACATCGGTGTGGCCATGTTCATCGTCGGCGCCGCGGGCTTCGTTGCAGCGAACGACTTCAACTGGCTGCCATTGCTGAGCGCGCTGAAAAATGTCGCATACGCACGCTTCTCGAATTACGACCTGGCGGTGATCCCGCTGTTCCTGCTGATGGGGCAGTTCGCGACCCATGGCGGATTGTCCGGCGCGCTGTTCAGTTGTGTGAATAATTTCGTCGGGCACTTTCGCGGCGGCGTCGCGATGGCCGCTGTTGCGGCCTGCGCTGCGTTCGGCGCGATCTGCGGCTCGTCGCTGGCGACGGCCGCGACGATGGGCCAGGTGGCCTTGCCTGAACTGCGCCGCTACCGCTATTCCGGCGCGCTGGCGACCGGCGCGCTGGCCGCAGGCGGCACGCTGGGCATCATGATCCCGCCATCGGTGCCGCTGGTGATCTATGCGGTGCTGACCCAGGAGTCGATCGGCAAGCTGTTCATGGCCGCCGTGATCCCCGGGCTGATCGCGCTGCTGGGCTATCTGGTCGTGATCAAGCTGGTGGTGGTGCTGCGGCCCGAGGCCGGCCCGGCCGGCGAGCGCGTGCCGTTATCGGTCGCGCTGCGCTCACTGGCGGGCGTCATGCCGGTGCTGCTGGTGTTCCTGGTGGTGATCGTCGGCATCTATGACGGCTGGGCCAATCCGACCGAGGCCGCCTCGATAGGGGCAGCAGCCTGCGGCATCATCGCCGTGATCGGCGGCATGCGCACCGACGGCGTCGTGAAGAGCCTGCTCGGCACCGCGCAGGCGACTGCCATGATCTTCCTGGTGCTGCTCGGCGCCGACATGCTCAACGCCGGTCTGGCGATCACGCAGATGCCGGCCGAACTGGCCGCCTGGGTGCAAGGCAGCGGCCTGCCGCCTCTGGCGGTGATCTTTGCGATCCTGCTGATCTACATCTTCCTCGGCTGCGTGATGGACTCGCTGGCGATGATTCTGCTAACCATACCGATCTTCTATCCGATCGTGACCGGTCTGGATTTCTGGGGCATGACGGTGGCCGACAAGTCGGTCTGGTTCGGCATTCTGGCGCTGATGGTGGTCGAGATCGGGCTGGTCCATCCACCGGTGGGCATGAATATTTACATCATCAACCGGCTCGCGAAAGACGTGCCCGTGCTGGAGACGTTCAAGGGCGTGATGCCTTTCCTGGCGTCCGACCTGCTGAGGATATTGCTGCTCGTATTCTTCCCGGCGCTGTCGCTGTTTCTGGTACACGCGCTGGGTGACTAACGATTTTTTGTGAAGGAGTTCCCATGGCCTTTCGACTGAGCCGGCCTTTCCTGATGGCCGCCGCATTGCTCATCAGCGGCGTGGCAGGTGCGCAGACAGTGACGCTGAAGCTGCACCATTTCCTGCCGCCTGGCTCGACTGCGCACGCGAAGTTCATCGTGCCGTGGTGCGACAAGATCGCGAAGGAATCGGCCGGCCGGCTGAAATGCCAGATCTACCCGTCGATGCAGTTAGGCGGCACGCCGCAGCAATTGTTCGACCAGGCGAAGGATGGCGTGGCCGACATCATCTGGACGGTGCCCGGCTATCAGGCGGGCCGCTTCCCGGTGTCGGAGGCGTTCGAGTTGCCTTTCATGGTGAACGATTCCGAGCGCGCGAGCCGAGGCCTGTGGCATTACGCGATGAAAAATGCGAGCGCCGAATACAAGGGCGTGCACCCGATTCTGTTTCACGTGCATGACGGCTCGCTCTTGCATACCTCCAAACGACAGGTGCGGCAGCTGGAAGATTTTCGTGGCCTGAAAGTGCGCGCGCCCACGCGGCAAGGCACCAAGCTGGTGACGGCCATGGGGGCGACGCCGGTGCCGATGCCGCTGCCGCAGGCAGCCGAAGGCCTGTCCAAAGGCGTGATCGACGGCGCATTGATTCCGTGGGAAGTAATGCCGACGCTGAAGTTTGAAGAGGTCACGAAATTTCACACCGAAGCGCCGGCGGGCGCGCCGCAGATGCTGAACACCGTGTTTATCCTGGCGATGAACTCGTCGCGTTATGACAGCTTGCCGGCCGACCTGAAGAAGGTGATCGACGCCAATGGCGGACCGGTCGCGTCGGCTTGGGTGGGCAAGGTGTTCGCCGACGACGCGGCGCCCGGGCGCAAGGCCGCCGAGCTGCGCAAGAACACTTTCTATACCTTGCCGGAGCCCGAGTTCAAGCGCTGGCAAGCGCTCGCCACGCGCATCGAAGAGGACTGGGTGAAAGACATGGCCGCCAAAGGCTTCGACGGCAAACGCCTGCTGGCCGAGGCGAAAGAGGCGTGCAAATAATTTCTATGAAAGTGCGCTTGGACTTTCACTCAGAGGCCCACTCAGGCGCTCGTACAGGAGCGCAGGCAGAATTCAAGGGCGCGTTGATTATCGGCGTGCCCCCGGAGCAGAAATGCCTGTTATTTCAGCCCGCGCGGGCAGTTTTGCGCATTTATTTGCGAAATTTTTTCGATTTCGTCAATTAAATACAAGTGTTTGTTTTTAAAAAGAAATTTCTCTTATTTTTCTGAAATAATTTTTATTATTGCAATAAAAAGGGCCGGATTTTTGCAATGACACTGACGAAACGCTGACGAAACCCTTGAAAATGTTGCTGCGATGACATATAACTGAGCGTTACTGAAATTGCACCATAGAAATGGTTACTTCATTTATACCATTGTCGGGTGGCAGATATTTCGTGGGGAGAGAAAAATGGACAAACATCCTCTGGTGTCTCAAGAGGGCTACGATCCGAATCGTTTGCTGGATGTGCTGATACAGAAGCTGGGTTTGAAAAACGATGCGGCGCTGTCGCGCGCGCTGGAGGTGCGTCCTCCGGTGATCAGCAAGATCCGCCATCGCACATTGCCGGTGGGCGCATCGCTGCTGATTCGCATGCATGAAGTGACGGACCTGAGCATTCGCGAGCTGCGCGAATTGATGGGCGACCGCCGCCGTCGCATGCGCATCAGCGACGTCGACGGCAAACCGAAAGGTGCGGAAGAAGACGCGCCGGAGCAATAAGAAAGGGGCTTGTCAGGCTGCGAGTGGCGTGGGTTGCCCTTGTGTGACCTTGCCGTGCGCCTGACCAGCCGTCGCCGCTGCCGCCTTGCCATTGATTTGCCGACAGCAAGGGCTCTTGCTGTCGGTTGCTTCCGGTATCAACCGCGCAGGTTCGCGCCCGCGACGGTCAGCATCAGCGACAGGATGACCACCAGCGTCAGTTTCTTGCGCAGAACGATCAGCCATTCCGGCATGCCGTACTGAGGGTAGAGCTGCTTGTCGACCTGAAGCGCTGCGACAAAGCCGGCCATCAGCACAGCGAATCCGAAACCGCCGAACAAGGTCGCACTCCATGCGATCAGCGACGGCGTGACTCCCCAGCTCAGCGCCTTGCGCGTGTCCGCCTCAGACAGCGTGCTGCACAGGACCGCCGCCCCCCAGTGAATGCCACCGAGGAAAGACAGGATCACGATCGCATACGCGAGCTGCCCTTTCATGAAATCGTCGGTCCAGGAGGGATCGGCGAACCAGACCGCCGTCATCATTAGCAGGAAAGGCAACAGGCCGGCGTAGCCGAGCTGGTGCGACAGGCGCTTGTTCAGGAAGTGCGGGTTCATGCGTCGGCAGAGAGTCGTCGTTGCTGCATTGTACGAGATAGACGATGCGCGACGGTGCGACCCTCGTCACGTATGGCGTGTGACAAACGCGACGACTGATTTGCAGAGCAGGTCGGGCTGGTCGCGATGCGGCGAGTGACCGCAGGCGGGAATGGCGACGACCTCGGTCGCGGGCAGTCGATCGCGTATGCCGGTGACTTGTCTGAGCGTACCGTACTCATCGTCCTCGCCCTGCAGCGCGAGCAGCGGGCAGCGGATCGACGACAATTCGGCTTCGATGTTCCAGTCGCGGAAAGCCGGCGACAGCCAGACGTCGTTCCAGCCAAAGAAGGCGGAGTCGACGTCATCGTGGTATCGCGCCAGGCGCTCGCGCAGGCCTTGTCCGAGGTACGCGCTGCGCGCCTGCGCGATGCTGGTAATGCTGATGTCCTCGACAAAGATATGCGGTGCGACCACGATTGCGCCGGCGGGCGACGACGGGAACAGCGCGGCATAGAGCAGCGCAATCGAGCCGCCATCGCTATGGCCGAACAGCCAGGGGCGCACGATGCCCAACTTGTCCAATAGCGCAGGCAGGATCTCTCGCGCCTGACGGTGCATGAAATCCGGCGTCCAATGCTCGTCTTGCGCGCGCGCTGTCGAACGGCCATAACCCGGCCGCGAGTACACCAGCCCGCGCATGCCGAGTTGTTCGCACAAGCGGTCCGGAAAATCCTTCCACAGCGCGACAGAGCCCAGCCCTTCATGCAGGAACACCATCACCGGCGCTCGCGGATCGTTGCTGCCGGCCCAGCGGTATTCGATGTCTATCGCGCGTCCGGTCTGGTCGATGATGACGCTGCCCATCGCTCAGTGGTCTTTACCTTCGCGCAGCTTGAAGCGCTGGATCTTGCCGGTGGCGGTCTTGGGCAGCTCGTCGGTGAAGCGGATTTCACGCGGATATTTGTGCGGCGCCAGCCGTGTCTTCACGAATGACTTCAGCTCGTCTTCCATGGAGGCGCTGCTCGCGTGCAGGTCGCGCAGTACCACGTAGGCGATGGTCTTGGTCAGCCCTTGCTCATCCGATTTGCCGACCACCGCGCATTCGAGCACGGCCTCGTGCCCGATCAGCGCAGACTCGACCTCGATCGGCGATACATATTGACCGCTGACTTTGAGCATGTCGTCGCTGCGGCCGGCATAGGTGAAATAGCCATCCCAATCGATCACGTACTTGTCGCCGCTCTTCACCCACTCCCCCTGAAAAGTGGCGGTGGTTTTTTCGCGGTTGGTCCAGTACAGATGCGCGGCGCTCGGACCTTTGATGTACAGGTCGCCGACCTCGCCGGCCGGCACGGGCCGGCCCAGATCGTCGCGCAGTTCAATCTCATAGCCGGGCACTGGCATGCCGGTGCTGCCATAGCGCACCTTGCCACTGCGGTTCGACAGGAAGATGTGCAACATTTCGGTCGAGCCGAGTCCGTCCAGGATATCGCAGCCGAAATGCGCGCTGAATTTCTCGCCGACCTCGCGCGGCAGCGCTTCGCCGGCCGATGCGCAGATACGCAGGTTGACTTGCGCGCGCGCCGGCAACGCGTCGGACGCGAGCATGGCCACATACAGGGTCGGCACACCATAGAACACGGTTGGCTGCTGCCGGGTCAGCCGCTCGAACACGGCAGCCGGCGTCGGCCGCTCCGCCATCAGGACCACGGTAGCGCCGACCGAGAGCGGAAAGGTCAGCGCATTGCCGAGTCCGTACGCGAAGAACAGTTTGGCGGCCGAGAACACGACGTCGTCTTCACGCAGGCCCAGCACGGGCTTGCCGTACAGTTCAGCAGTCCAGTACAGGTTGGCATGCGAATGCACGGCTCCCTTGGGCTGGCCGGTCGAGCCGCTCGAGTAAAGCCAGAACGCGAACTGGTCGGCGTGCGTGTCGGCGGCGGCGGCCAGCGGATCGTGATCCAGCAAGCGCGCAAACGGCATACCGGCGGTGCCGTCAGCAGCGCCCGAGATGGCCAGCGGCACGTGTCGTCCCGACTGCGCGAGTGCGGCCTGGACGGTTGGCAGCAGCAGGTCGGACACGATGATCAGCCGCGCATCGCAGTGCGCGATCATGTAAGCATAATTGTCTGCGGGAAGCAGGGTGTTCACCGGCACGGGCACCACGCCCGCATACAGCGCGCCCAGAAAGGCGACGGGCAGGTCGATGGTGTCGAGCATGACCAGCAGCACGCGCTGCTCGGGCTGCACGCCCTGCGCGCGCAGGCCGGCGGCGAAGCGGCGCACGCGTTCGTCGAGTTGTGCGTAACTCAGCTCGGCGCGATCGTCCCGATAGGCGATCTTGTCGCCCCTGGCCTGGTTCAGCGCAAGGATATGGCGCGCAAAATTGAAGCGCTCGGGCGGCGCTTTCGCATGGTGTTGCATTGTCGTCTCCTCCTGCGGCGGCCTGTGATGGTTTTATGGTGGCCGCCGGTTGATCGGTGTCGGCCGGTTCAGTAGCTGTAGCCGACCGTCCCGAGCGTGGCCTGTTCGAGTGCTGCGGCCGGTCCCTGCACCGCGGTTCTGCGGTGGTAGAAGGCCAGTGCACGCAGTCCGCCGAGCTCTTCGCCGCCGCCGGCCCGGCCCGGGCCGCCGTGGATCGATGCCGGCATCACGTTGCCATGCCCGGTCTGCGTCTTGGCGACTTCGGGGCTGACCAGGTGCACACGCCCGTGCGAGCCGGCCAGTGCATGCGCGAAGTTCGCCAGCAGTGCGTTGTCGGCGCTGTAGACCGACGCCACCAGCGAGCCCTGGCCGCGGTGCGCCAGATCGGCTGCATGCGCGGCATCGCGGTAGCCGATTAAGGTCGATACCGGGCCGAACACTTCATGCGCATGCACCTGTGTGGCCGCGTCGGTGTCGCGAATGGCCAAGAGCGTCGGGCCGACGCAGGCCGAGCTGGCGTCGGCGTCCAGCAGCGGTTGCGCGCTGCCGTCGAACAGCACGCTGGCTTCGTTCTTCAGCAGTGCGAGACCTTCCTGCACGCTGTCGTATTGTGCGCGGCTGACCAGCGAGCCCATGGCTGTTTCGGGATTGCGCGGATTGCCGACGCGGACCGCCGCCAGCCGGCCGGCGACCGCTTCGCCGAGCGCATGCATATAGCCGCGCGGCACCAGCGCGCGACGCGGCGCGGTGCAGCGCTGTCCGCTCTTGATGGTGATGTCGCGAGCCAGGTTGTCGGCATACAGCTCGAACGCGGGCGTGCCTGGTGCAGCGTCTTCGCCCAGGATGGAAACATTCAGGCTGTCGGCCTCGATGTTTACGCGCACCGAATCGCGTGCGATGGCACGGTGGCCGCGGATCGTGGCGGCGGTGTCGGCCGAGCCGGTGAAGGACAGCACATCGAAGGGCGTCAGTGCGTCCAGCAGCCCGGCGGAGCTGCCGCAGACGATTGACAGTGCGCCGGGCGGAAGAATGCCGGCGTCGACCACGTCCTTCACCATCTGATGGGTCAGCCAGGCGGTGACGGTGGCGGGCTTCACGACTACCGGCACGCCAGAGAGCAGCGCTGGTGCCGCTTTTTCCCACAGCCCCCAGCTGGGGAAGTTGAACGCATTGATGAACAGCGCCAGTCCCTTGATGGGCACCATCAGGTGCTGCGACTGGAACAGCTGGTCCTTGGACATGACGGCGGCCGCGCCATCGGTGAGCGAGCGTGCGTCGCCCAGCGCAGCACCGAGCTTTGCATAGAAGCCAAGCGTAAACAGTCCGCCGTCGACGTCGATGCCGGAGTCGGCCTTGGTGGTGCCGGAGTTGGCCAGCGAGATCGCGTAATAGTCGTTGCGCTTCGATTGCATCAGCTTCATCGCGTCGGACAGCATCGCGGCGCGCTGGCCGTAGCTCAGTGCCTGCAGCGCCTTCGCGCCCTCGGTGCGCGCAAAGGCGAAGCCCTCGGCCAGGCCGTCGGCGCTGCCGCCGGTCGCTGCCAGCGCCTCGCCGGTGACGGGGTCGGTCAGCGTATGGACGGCGCGCGCAGCGGGCTGCCATTGACCGCTCAGAAAGTTGTTCAGGAACGTCGTCATGGATATCCGGTAAGAGTGAGAGGTTGGAAGCGTGCGCGCTCAGGCCGCACGAGTGAATTCGATTGCGCCTTGCGGCAGAAGATACAGCACCAGCGCGCGGCCGGCCGAGACCGTCGGACGATGCGCGCTGCCGGGTCCGTACACGCACCAGCCGGCCGGATGGCCGTCAAACAGTGCACCGTCGGTCAGCGGCATGATCAGGTCGATCTCGCCCTGAGGATGCACGTGGTGCGGGCCGGCGATATTGTCCATATCGACCACGTCGACCGAAAAGCCGTGCAGCGATGGCGCTGGCTTGATGACTCGGCCATAGCGGATACCGCCGGCCTCATGCCTGCACATCCAGCCGGCGGCGATCGCCGCGCGGCAGGCCGCGAAGATCTGCCGATAGCTGTCGCTATCCGGGCCGCATTGAGCATTCAGGTGCGCGGCCAGACTGGCGTCGAGCGGGCGGCCGGCGATCTGCGACGTCAGGCCTGCAATCAGGCCCTCGAATTCCTGCACTTCCAAACTGTCTCCCCCGGTGCGCGTTCGGCGCGCTTTGGTGTTTTTAGCATGTGAATCTATAATGCATGTCGCGCCGAGTGTAAGTGCAATATCTTGCTTGCGTCAAGGCAGGCGACTTGAACGAATCCATGTCCATTCCCGCATCCTCTTTACCCGAAAAAGACCCGTTCCTTGAAGCGCTCGGCGAGCGCGTGCGCTTGCTGCGTGCGCGGCGCGGGCTGACGCGCAAGGCGCTGGCGAAGCTGGCCGACGTATCGGAGCGGCATGTGGCGAACGTGGAGACGGGTGTCGGCAATGCGTCGATCCAGTTTTTGCGGCAGCTGTGCGGCGTGCTGAACTGCTCGCTGGCCGAGATGACGGGCGATGAGACTGCATCGTCGCCGGACTGGCTGATGATTCGCGAGATCTTGCGCGGCCGCAGCGAGGATGAGCTCGCGCGCGCCCGTGCAGCGCTGGCTGAACTGTTCGACAAGCCCACCTCCGAGGCGACGCGCAGGCAGCGTATCGCGCTCATCGGTCTGCGCGGCGCCGGCAAGTCCAGCCTCGGGCGCAAGCTGGCCGAGCAGATGGGCGTGCCGTTCATCGAGCTGTCGGCGCAGATCGAACTGCTGGCCGGCTGCGGCATCGATGAGATCCACTCGCTGTACGGTCAGACAGCCTACCGTCGCTATGAGCAGCGGGCGCTGGAAGAGGTGGTACGTACGCATGCGCGCGCCGTGATCGCCACTCCGGGCGGCATCGTGTCCGAGCCCGCGACCTTCAACCTGCTGCTGACCCATTGCTATACCGTCTGGCTGAAGGCCGCGCCTGAGGAGCATATGAGCCGTGTGCTCGCCCAGGGAGACCGCCGCCCGATGTCGGGCAACCGCGAGGCGATGGACGACCTCAAGCGCATTCTCGAGAGCCGCGCGCAGTTCTATTCCAAGGCCGACAAGACCTTCGATACCAGCGACATGCCGGCCGAACTGGCCTTCGCCAGGCTGCTGGAGCAGGTACCGGCCTGAGCAACGGACGTCAGGGTGCCGGCATCGACATGCATTGACGCTCCAGCAAACATGCAATATAGTGCTTCAACTTAAAACGGTAGCACCATATTGCATTTGCGTTAGGAGACCCATGAGCGCCCCAGCCGTCGTTGATTACCAGACTTCCCCCGACAAATACCGGCACTGGACGCTGGCGACCGACGGTCCTGTGGCCACGCTGACGATGACGGTCGACGAGGATGGCGGACTGCGCGAAGGTTATAAGCTGAAGTTGAATTCTTATGACCTTGGCGTCGACATTGAGCTGCACGATGCGGTGCAGCGGATCCGCTTTGAGCATCCGGAAGTGCGCACCGTGATCATCACCAGCGGCCGTGACCGGATTTTCTGCTCGGGCGCGAACATCTTCATGTTGGGCAAGTCCTCGCATGCGTGGAAGGTGAATTTCTGCAAATTCACCAATGAAACCCGCAATGGCCTCGAGGATTCGAGCCAACATTCGGGCCTGAAATTCCTGGCAGCGGTGAATGGCGCATGCGCCGGCGGCGGCTATGAGCTGGCGGCGGCCTGCGACGAAATTTTGCTGGTGGACGATCGCTCTTCGTCGGTCAGCCTGCCGGAAGTGCCGCTCTTGGGCGTGCTGCCCGGTACCGGCGGCCTCACGCGCCTGACCGACAAGCGCAAGGTGCGCCACGACCATGCCGACATTTTCTGCACCACGTCCGAGGGCGTGCGCGGGCAGAGGGCCAAAGACTGGAAGTTTGTCGATGACATCGCGAAGCCGGCGCAGTTCGCGCAGGCGGTGCGCGAACGCGCACTGAAGCTCGCGGAGCAGAGCGACCGGCCCGCCAGTGCGAAGGGCGTGGCACTGACGCCGCTGCAGCGCGAATTCAGCACCGATGGTATCCGTTATGGCTGTGTGACCGTAGCGATCGACCGCAGCGCGCGCACCGCGACGATGACGGTGTCAGCTCCGGCGACAGCGCAGCCGACCGACATTGCCGGCATCGAGGCGGCCGGTGTGAACTGGTGGCCGCTGCAAATGGCACGCGAGCTGGACGATGCAATCCTGCACTTGCGCACCAATGAGCCCGGCATCGGCACCTGGCTGCTGAAGACTGCCGGCGACGCGCAGGCCGTGCTGGCCTGCGATGCCGTGCTGCAGGCGCATGCATCGCACTGGCTGGTGCGAGAGACGATTGGCTTTATCCGCCGAACTTTCGCGCGTATTGACGTGTCGTCGCGCAGCCTGTTCGCATTGATCGATGAAGGCTCATGCTTCGCCGGCACGCTGGCCGAGCTCGCGTTTGCGGCCGACCGTAGCTACATGCTGGCGCTGCCAGACACGCCAGAGGCCGCGCCGGCGCTAACGCTGTCGGCGATGAATTTCGGTCCGCTGCCGATGATTACCGGGCAGTCGCGGCTGGCGCGCCGCTTCTATGACGATGACGCGCTGCTGGACGCTGCGAAGGCCAAGACCGGTGAGCCGCTCGATGCCGATGCGGCGATGGCACTCGGCCTGATCACCGCCAACCCCGACGACATCGACTGGGCCGACGAGATCCGGCTTGCGCTTGAAGAGCGTGCCAGCATGTCGCCGGATGCACTGACCGGCATGGAGGCGAATCTGCGCTTCAATGGCCGAGAAAATATGGCCACGCGCGTGTTCGGCCGACTGTCGGCATGGCAGAACTGGATCTTCAATCGTCCGAACGCGGTTGGCGAGCTCGGCGCGCTGAAGGTCTACGGCAGCGGCAACAAGGCGAAATTCGATTTCGACCGCGTCTGAGCAGTACCTGACTACATCTAATAACAACCTTCCCCCAACATCGGCCAGCCTCGAGAGGAGACACCGTGAGCTCAATTAATTACAGCGAAAAGATCCCGAACAATGTGAACCTGTCGGAAGACCGCGCATTGCAGCGCGCGCTCGAGCACTGGCAGCCGAATTATCTGCAGTGGTGGCAGGACATGGGCCCGGATGGCTCGCAGAATTTTGACGTGTACCTGCGCACCGCGATCAACACCACGCCCGACGGCTGGGCGCAGTTCGGCCATGTGAAGATGCCGGACTACCGCTGGGGCATTTTCCTGGCGGCGCAGGAAGAGGGCCGACAGGTGAACTTCGGCGAGCACAAGGGCGAGGCTGCGTGGCAGGACGTGCCAGGAGAGCATCGCGCCAACCTGCGCCGCATCATCGTCACGCAGGGCGACACGGAGCCGGCATCGGTCGAGCAGCAGCGTCATCTCGGCCTGACCTGCCCGTCGCAATACGATCTGCGCAATCTGTTCCAGGTGAACGTCGAAGAGGGTCGCCATCTGTGGGCGATGGTCTACCTGCTGCACAAATATTTTGGCCGCGACGGCCGCGAAGAGGCCGAAGCGCTGCTGCAGCGGAATTCGGGTTCGGAGGACAATCCGCGCATCCTGCAGGCGTTCAATGAGGAGACGCCGGACTGGCTCGCCTTCTACATGTTCACCTACTTCACCGATCGCGACGGCAAGTTCCAGCTGTGTGCACTGGCCGAGTCGGGCTTCGACCCGCTGTCGCGCACCTGCCGCTTCATGCTGACTGAAGAGGCGCACCATATGTTTGTCGGCGAGTCCGGTGTGTCCCGTACGATCCAGCGTACCTGCGAAGTGATGAAGCAGGTCGGCACCGACGATCCGGACGTGCTGCGCCAGCATGGCGTCATCGATCTGCCGACCATTCAGCGTTACCTGAACTTCCATTTCAGCGTGACGATCGATCTGTTCGGCGCCGATCAGTCGTCGAATGCAGCGACCTTTTATGCATCGGGCCTGAAGGGACGCTACGAAGAGACCAAGCGTGGCGACGACCATCAACTGAAGGGCGAGCACTACAAGATCCTTGAAGTGCAGGGCGACAAGCTGGTCGAGAAAGAAGTGCCGCTGCTGAACTCGCTGAACGAAGTGCTGCGCGACGATTACATCAAGGACTCGATCGCAGGCATCGGCCGCTGGAACAAGGTGATCGAGAAGGCCGGTTTTGCGTTTCGCCTGCAGGCGCCGCACAAGGCCTTCAACCGCCACATCGGCACCTTCGCCGGCATTCGCGTATCGCCGGACGGGCGCGTGATCTCGGAAGCCGAATGGCAGGCCAACGTGCGCAACTGGCTGGCCACCGAAGAGGACCGTGCGTATGTGGCTTCGCTGATGGGCCGCGTCGTCGAGCCCGGCAAGATGGCCAACTGGATCGCGCCGCCGCCGATCGGCATCAACCGCCAGGCGGTTGATTTTGAATACATTCGCTTCAACTGAGCGGGGCAACGCATGGGCGCGCCGGAAACTGAAGTGCTGATTCGCCAGCACCTGATCGATCCCGAGGTCTGCATTCGCTGCAATACCTGCGAGGACACGTGTCCTATCGATGCGATCACGCACGACGACCGTAATTACGTCGTCGATCCGGACATCTGCAACGGCTGCAACGCGTGCGTGCCGCCGTGCCCGACCGGCTCGATCGACAACTGGCGCACCGTGCAGAAAGCGGCCGCGTACAGCGTGGCCGAACAGTTCACCTGGGACGAATTGCCGGCCCAGCAGGCGCTGGCGGCGAATGCGGAGGTCGCTGCTGCCGCCGTACCTGCGGTGATCGACGACGCATTGCAGCACAATGCGGCAGTGTCGGCGACGTCGCCCAATCCGCCGTGGTCGGCCGCGCATCCTTACCTGAACCTATATGACATCAAGCGGCCGGTGACGGCGACCGTGGCCGGCAACTACCGGCTGACCGATGCCGATGCCGATAGCGATATCCGCCATATCGTGCTGGATTTTGGTACCAGCTTCTTCCCCGTGCTCGAAGGCCAGAGCGTCGGCATCATTCCGCCCGGCAGCGATGCGTCGGGCAAGCCTCATTATTTGCGCATGTATTCGGTCGCCAGCCCGCGCGACGGCGAGAGGCCGGGCTACAACAACCTGTCGCTGACGGTGAAGCGTGTGGCCGCCGACCACGACGGCAAGCCGGCGAAAGGCGTCGCATCGAACTATCTGTGCGACTTGCAGAAGGGCGATACCGTGCAGGTCACCGGGCCGTTTGGCAGCAACTACCTGATGCCGAACCATCCGGGCTCGAACCTGCTGATGATCTGCACCGGCACCGGCGCGGCGCCGATGCGCGCTATGACGGAGTACCGTCGCCGGCTGCTGGCGCAGGGCAAACCGGTCGATGGCAAACTGATGCTCTTCTTCGGTGCGCGCCGGCCGGAAGAGCTGCCGTATTTCGGGCCATTGCTGAAGCTTCCGCCGAGCTTTATCGACATGCACCTGGCCTTCTCGCGCGTCGACGGCGAGGCAAAAACCTATGTGCAAGACAAGCTGCGCGAAGCCGGGCCTGCGGTGGCGGAACTGTTGCGAGGCGATACCTACCTGTACGTCTGCGGCTTGAAAGGCATGGAGGCGGGCGTGATGGACGCCTTGCGCGATATCTGCATTACTGCCGGGATGGACTGGCTGGCACTGCAGGCCAGGATGGTGGCGGAAGGGCGTTTCCACGTCGAAACTTATTGATCCCGCCGGCCTGCTGCAGGAATTCGCCCAAGATGCGAAGACCTTGCCCGAGGGTGAAAAATGACCCGAAAGTTAGTAATAAATTGCGAAAAAATGCATTTTAAATCAATGACTTAAAATTATGCTGCGGCGCATGATGACAGTTATAAATTATCAGTGCATCATTCGCGCGCCTTACCAAAAAAATCTGTCGCCAGGAAGAGCGAGAGGAGACCGGAACCCGCCGTGCGCAAGCCTGGCGGGTTCGTTGTTTTCAGGCTGCCGATCACGCGTGTTGCTGCTGCTTATCACGGTGAGCACAATTTGCAGAGAATGCAATCACCGCAGCTTATATCTGGCATCACAAATCGAAAGCGGACGACACTGAACGTGCTTGTTATAGTTCATCCCGTCTCCTCCAGCCTTCTACAAAGGATGGATTTGAACCCGACAGGCGCAAGCTTCGTCGGGTTTTTTTTCGTCTGACGATTGGCATTGCCTGCCGACGGTCGGCCTTGCCGGCCTTTCCTGCCTGATTTTGATCAAAACAAAAAATCACCGTTAAATCAGGGGCTTAATTTGATTCCCCGCAGCTTGTCCACAGGGCTGTCCACCAAATTTGTGAATAATTTGATGGATGCTCCGCGCGTGCCCCGCCGTATACTCGGATCTCCCTAAGGAGGCACGCATGTACAAGAACATCCTCGTCGCATACAACGGCAGCCCGGAAAGCCAGTTGGCGCTGCGCGAGTGCCAGCGTATCGGGCTCGCGCCGACCGCTAAGGTTCATTTACTGGCCGTGGTCAGTCCGCCGCCTTATTTGCTGGTCGGCGAGTTTGCGGCGGCCGCTGTGCTCAGCGTGGAAGAAGGACTCGCCACCGAGCGCGAAAAGATGGCGAAGGAGCTGGAATCCGGCGCGGCGATGTTGTCAGCCGGCGGGCTGACGGTCACGCCTCATCTGGAAGTCGGCGAGCCGGTGTCGGTGATCGAAGAGCTGGCGAACGACCTGAAGGTGGATCTGGTGATCGTTGGCCATTCACGGCAGAAGCCGCTGGCGTTGCGCTGGTGGCGCGGAAGTACGGACACGCTGCTTGTCGAGAAGCTGCGCTGCAGCTTGCTGGTGGCATCGGAATCGGCGCCGAACGACTAACTGAGACGCCTTCAACGGATGTCGAGGCGCGCGGTTCGTCCGATGCGGCCGGTCTGAGCGGCACGGCGCTTCACTGTCCGCAGCCCGCGCGCCAGCGCGGCCACCGCCTTCAGTAACGCTGACCCGCGCAGCTCGGTACTGCCGTCGTCGAGCAAGACGCCGAGCCAGTAGCGCTGCTCAAGGCAGGCGAGGGCGGCGAGGTGCGGCAGGTCGCTGAGCCTGTGCCAGCGGTTGCGATACACGACCACGTGCTGCAGCAAGCGCCGCTGCGCGCCGCAGGCGCGCTTGCTGCTGAAATTCCCTCCCAATAAATGGAAGCGCCGCGCGCCGCTGCGAATGGCGGCAACGATCATCAGATGGCGGCTGAGATTCCCCATGCCGAATGAATCGAATGCCGGATCGTGCGCATTCACCAGCGAATACACATCGCCGCCGATGCGGCTGGCCAGTGTGCCAGCACACAGCTGCCCCTGCATGCGCACGATGCCGGCCATGCCATTTGCGCTCACCAGTGCGTGCAGCTGCCGTGCGGCAGTCGCGTCCAGTGCCGAACGGCGCTGCCTGGCCGCAAGGCGTGCATGATTAAAGCCGATGATCTGGTCGACCAGCGAGGCGTCGACGGCCGCGCCCGGCAGTACGGCATGGGTCAGCCCGGCTGCGCGCGCCAGATTTTGCCGCAGTGTCTTGCGAGTCGATTTGCCGAGGTCGGCGAGGTAGGCCGCTTCGGTGGCCGGCAGGTCGATTACGATGTCCTCATCGAGTGTGAAGCGACAGATCTGGCCGGCCTGGAAGGCGATCTGCGGGTCGTTGCACTGGATCGCGTGGAAGTCGACCCTGGCAAGATCGGCAAAGCGCTCGAACAGCAGGCCGGCAAAGCGCTCGATTACGCCCGCAGACAGCTGCATGCCCTCGTTCATCACGCGCGCGGCACGCCGTCGGCGGGTATACAGGAACAGCGCACGCAGGCCTTCGGCTGTGCGGTCTGCATAGGTACTGACGCCGCGCAGCTCGCCGAGCGACAGCTGCGGCAGGGACGCAAACAGGCTGCCGTATAGCGCATCCAGGGCGGGGCCTGCGAACTCAGGAATCTGATGGTCATGCCAGCTCGGTCCGTCTGGAATATCCGACAGGTAGGGTGTCAAGCGGGACTCCGATCGCCATTGTTGAAAATTGGACGATGACGGCGACCGAAGTTCAGGCCGTGCAGGCGTTGGGGTAATCTGGCTCAATGGCGTGCCTTCAGTTCCCGCTCCGGGGCTGAGCTGCCAGAATGGCATGAGCCGCGCCGGTGCCGGATGCGGTTAGACTTGGCCTGCCAAAGCCGCTAGACTCTCCCACTTTTTCTCCGCTTCCCATGTCCAGCCCCACCGAAACCACCGACAACGCCGACGTCGCCGTCACCCGCTCGGTGCCGCGCGAAGAAATCGCGCAGGAAGTCGCGCGCCGCCGGACTTTCGCGATTATTTCCCACCCTGACGCCGGCAAGACCACGCTGACCGAAAAGCTGTTGCTGTTCTCCGGCGCGATCCAGCTCGCCGGCACCGTAAAGGCGCGCAAGAGCGGTCGCCATGCGACCTCGGACTGGATGGAGATCGAAAAGCAGCGCGGCATTTCGGTGGCCAGCTCGGTGATGCAGTTCGAGTACCGCGAGCATGTGGTGAACCTGCTCGATACGCCCGGCCACCAGGACTTCTCCGAAGATACCTATCGCGTGCTGACGGCCGTCGACTCCGCGCTGATGGTGATCGATGCGGCCAAGGGCGTCGAGGCGCAGACCATCAAGCTGTTGAATGTCTGCCGTATGCGCGATACGCCGATCATCACGTTCATGAACAAGATGGACCGCGAGACGCGCGACCCGCTCGAGCTGCTCGACGAAGTGGAATCTGTGCTCGGCATCCAGTGCGCGCCGGTGACCTGGCCGATTGGCATGGGCAAGAATTTCCGCGGCGTGTATCACCTGCTGCGCGATGAGATCCTGCTGTTCGTGCCCGGCAATGAGCGTGCGGATCAGGCGTTCGAGGTCATCAAGGGCATTGGTAATCCGCGCCTGACCGAGATGTTCCCGCTCGAAATGGAGCAGCTGAAGAATGAGGTCGAGCTGGTGCATGGCGCATCGCATCCGTTCGAGCTCGACGCTTTCTTGTCGGGCAAGCAGACGCCGGTGTTCTTCGGCTCGGCGATCAACAACTTCGGCGTGCGCGAGATCCTCGATGCGCTGCTCGACTGGGCACAGCCGCCGCGTCCGCGCGATGCGTCGGTACGCGAAGTGGCGCCTGACGAGCCGGCGTTTTCAGGCTTCGTATTCAAGATCCAGGCCAATATGGACCCGGCCCATCGCGACCGCATTGCCTTCCTGCGTGTCTGCTCCGGCCACTTCGAGCGCGGCATGAAAATCCGCCATCTGCGCATGGGCCGTGATATCAAGGTGTCCTCCGTCGTGACCTTCATGGCGTCGTCGCGCGAGCAGGTCGAAGAGGCGTATGCGGGCGACATCATCGGCCTGCCGAACCACGGCAACATGCAGATCGGCGACAGCTTCTCCGAAGGCGAGATGCTGCAGTTCACCGGCATTCCGTACTTCGCGCCTGATTTTTTCCGCATGGTGCGCATCCGCAATCCGCTGAAGATCAAGCAGCTGCACAAGGGCCTGCAGCAGCTGGGCGAGGAGGGCGCCGTGCAGGTGTTCAAGCCGGTCAGCGGCGGCGACCTGATCCTTGGTGCGGTCGGCGTGCTGCAGTTTGAAGTGGTTGCCAGCCGCTTGCTGAATGAGTATGGCGTCGATGCTGTGTTCGAAGGTACCAGCATCAATACCGCGCGCTGGGTATCGTGCGACGATCGCAAGATGCTCGCCGACTTCGAACGCTCGTCGGCCGGCGCGCATCTGGCTCATGATGCCGCAGGTAACCTCGCTTACCTTGCCAGCTCGGCGGTGAACCTGAAGCTGGTGCAGGAGCGCTGGCCCGGTGTGACCTTCCACGCGACGCGTGAGCACGCGGTGAAGGTCGGCTGAAAAGGTCAGCAGATCGACGCATCGCGAACGGGCAGCTTGTCGTTGACCGGCTGTACCGTTCGTTGATGTTTGCGTTCTGCGTTGCGCCGTTCCGCAGCGACAATTAAATTTTGCGGGCGCTCAAGTGAACGTTCTTGCCGTTTTAATAAACTAACCTCCTCTTTGCGGCGGTCGCCGCAACATCTTCCTCGCTAAGAACCTGATGGTCAGGCTGCCTTGAAATCGGCCTGACGACACGGGTTTTTATCAATGGCCTGGTGCCTGCGTGGGGATGATGGAGGTGATTTTATTTTCGGGAACGAACATGCTGACCGTCACTTACTCGATCATAGCCCTGAAGATTGAGCAGAACAGGGCGCGCTGGACGTTTTCGTCGATTCAGCAATTCATACTCAACGGCATTCGCAATCTCAAATCGGCCGGCGGCATCGATGTCGATGCGATGCTGTCGCGGCTCGATCAGTTCGAGCAGTACTGTCATCAGCGCAAGATGGAGGTGTTCGTTATACCGACCTTGCGCAAATTCACCAGCGAAGCTGATGCGCTGCTCGAAGAGCTTGACCGCTTGAACGCAGCGAGCCTGTCGCTGCTCAGGTCGCTGCACGACAAGCTGAGGCAGGCATTGCGCAGCGGCGCCGCCGTCATCGATGACATCTGCTCGTCACTCGAGCAATGCTGCGCACATTTTTATCGCCGGCTCGCACACGAAGATGAATTGGTGCAGATCGCCGAGCGCGTGATGCCGACCGAGGCCTGGTTCGGCATCGCCGAAAGCTTCCTGTCCGTCGACGGACGCGCACTCCGGCGGTCCGAGCCGCTGCTGGACGAAGAAGAATAAGGTTTGCTCTTTGTTACAGTCGGCCTGCTTGCGCAGGGGCTGTTTGTTTGGCATGTTTCGGTCAGGATCCCCGCACCGCTGAACCATGCCCTCGATTCAAGATTTCAAGACACTGTCGCTGCGCGACTTGCTGCTGACGTTCGGCCCGGCGCTGCTGCTCGTTGCGGCGCTGGGCTATCTCGCGTACCGGATGGTCGACCCCACGCCGCCGAAGACGGTGACCCTGGCGACCGGCCAGGAAAACAGCGCGTATGAAATTCTCGGCAAGCGCTATGCCGCAGTGCTGGCGCGGCAGGGCATCACCGTGCGGCTGAAGCGTTCCGAAGGCTCGATGGCGAATCTGCAGGCATTGCAGGATCCGGATTCCGGCGTCGACATCGCATTCGTTCAGAGCGGCTCCACCTCGCTGCAAGACGCTGAACAGCACGAGCTGGTGTCGCTGGGCAGCCTGTTCGTCGAGCCGGTCTGGCTGTTCTATCGCAGTGGCGTCAGGATTGCCAGCATTCGCGACTTGCGCGGGCTGCGCATCAATGTCGGTCCGCCAGGTACGGGCGTGCCGCAGCTGTTCTCGAAAGTCCTGGAGGCCAACGGCATGCCCGCCGGCAGCGTCAAGCTGACCGCGTTGGAAAACACGCCGGCCACGGTCGCGCTACTGGCCGGGAAAATCGATGGCATGGTGTTCAGCTCATCGGCGGAGGCGCTGCTGATCCAGATGCTGTTGCAGACGCCCGGCATCCGACTTTTCAACTTCACGCAGGCCGAGGCTTACGCTCGGCGTTTTGCGTTTTTGTCGGCCGTGCGGCTGCCGCGCGGCATCGTTGATTTCGGCCGCGATATCCCATCGCGCGATTATCATTTGATCGCACCGACTGCCACGCTGGTCGCGCGCGACGACCTGCATCCGGCACTGGTGGATTTGCTGGTGCAGGCGGCCGCCGAGATCCACGGAGTGCCTGGCTGGTTTCATCGGCGCGGCGAATTTCCGACCGCCGCTTACTCGGAGATTCCGGTGGCATCGACCGCCGAGAAGTTTTATCGCGACGGGCCGCCCCTTCTGCAGCGCTATTTGCCGTTCTGGCTGGCGAATTTCCTTGGCCGCATGTGGATCGTGATCGTCGCGCTTGGCGCGCTGCTGCTGCCGCTGTCGCGTGTCGTGCCGCCGCTGTATGTGTGGAAGGTTCGTTCGCGCATCTATCGCTGGTACGGCCAGCTGCGCGCCGTCGAGCGGGCCGTCGAAGAGGCTGAACCCGAGACCCGGCGGCAGGTGCTGGACGAACAGATCGAGCGGCTCAACGACATCGAGCGGCGCGTCAACCGGCTGACGGTGCCGCTGTCGTTTGCAGAAGAGCTGTACGGCCTGCGCAGTCACATCGAGTTCGTGCGCAAGCGCATCGAGTGGCTGGGCGGGCCGGGTTGATGGCGGCCTGGCGTCAGGCGCCGATCCAGGGCAAGCCGGCCTTGCACCAGCCGCCCAGTGACTTGCGATGGCCGGCATCGTCGCGGTCGCCCTCGAAGCCTTCAAGAATATCGAAGCAGTTACGGTAGCCATGGGCGGTGGCCAGCTCGGCCGCATAGCGTGAGCGCACGCCGGAGCGGCACAGGAACAACAGCACATCGTCCGGCTGCGCGCACTGCGCCAGCTGCGCCAGAAAGTCGGGGTTTTTCGCGCCGCCCGGATACAGCGTCCACTGCACCGAAAAATGTTGTCCGTCCTGCAGATGAACCTTGCCGACCCAGTCGCGTTCGGCCTGCGTGCGTACATCGATCAGACGGATAGCCGGATCCGAGCTCAGCAACGCGAAAGCTTCGTCGGGCGTGACGGCGCCTGCATAGGGCAGGGATGCCGTTTGCTGACGCTGGCGGGCCTGGGACAGGATGTCGGTCGTGGTGGGCATGTTCGAGCCTTTATCGAGTGGAACTAACATTATAAATGGGCAACTCCCCGCTGTTTCTTGGTGCACCAGTAATGTGCATTACTGATCAATAGTGGTGCATATTGGGCGAGTGTGCATTGATGCAGTGCATTGCCTGAAAAATGCGCAGTCTGTCGTCTGCTGCCGGATTGCTAACTTGCACCTTGGATTCGGCAAGCTTTTGTTTCGTCTCGAATTTTCGGTGAACGAATTCTGCGCCATCTCAAGCACAAAGGGGATGGTTGATGGCATGGAATCTGCTAACATCCGCTGCCGAGTTCCGGTCCCCCAAGTCACACGTTGCGCAGTCTTCCGGCTTGCGCCGAGTCTGCCGAAGGCAAGCCCGAACATCCAGCAACTACATACCGCAACCTCCAGGAGATTTACATGGCAAAGTCGGCCGCAGATGTATTGAAGATTGTGAAAGACAATGAAGTCAAGTTCGTTGACTTCCGTTTCACCGACACCCGTGGCAAGGAACAGCACGTGACCGTTCCCGTGTCCCATTTCGACATGGACAAATTCGAGTCCGGCCACGCGTTCGACGGCTCGTCGATCGCTGGCTGGAAGGGTATCGAAGCGTCGGACATGCTGCTGATGCCGGACCCGAACACCGCCAACCTCGACCCGTTCATGGAAGAGACCACGCTGTTCATGCAGTGTGACGTGATCGAGCCGGGCGACGGCAAGGGCTATGACCGCGATCCGCGTTCGATCGCCAAGCGCGCTGAAGCCTACCTGAAGTCCTCGGGCCTGGGCGATACCGCCTACTTCGGTCCGGAACCTGAATTCTTCATCTTCGACAGCGTTCGCTGGAATATCGACATGTCGGGCTGCTTCGTCAAAGTGGATTCGGAAGAGGCTTCCTGGTCGACCGGCGCGAAGATCGAAGGCGGCAACACCGGCCATCGTCCGGCAGTCAAGGGCGGCTATTTCCCGGTTCCGCCGGTCGACAGCTTCCAGGACATGCGTTCGGAAATGTCGCTGGTGCTGGAATCGCTCGGCATTCCGGTCGAAGTGCATCACCACGAAGTGGCTGGCGCTGGCCAGAACGAACTCGGCACCCGTTTCTCGACGCTGGTCGAGCGTGCTGACTGGACGCAGGTTCAGAAGTACGTGATCTGGAACGTCGCTCACACCTACGGCAAGACCGCGACCTTCATGCCGAAGCCGATCGTCGGCGATAACGGCTCGGGCATGCACGTGCACCAGTCGGTCTGGAAAGACGGCAAGAACCTGTTCGCTGGCGACGGCTACGCCGGTCTGTCGGAATTCGCGCTGTACTACATCGGCGGCATCATCAAGCACGCTCGTGCGCTGAATGCCATCACCAACCCGGGAACCAACTCGTACAAGCGTCTGGTGCCGGGCTACGAGGCACCGGTCAAGCTGGCTTACTCGGCGCGCAACCGTTCGGCATCGATCCGTATTCCGCACGTTGCGAACCCGAAGGGCCGTCGTATCGAGACCCGCTTCCCGGATCCGTCGGCGAACCCGTACCTGTGCTTCGCCGCACTGCTGATGGCCGGTTTGGACGGCGTGCAGAACAAGATTCATCCGGGCGAGGCTGCGTCGAAAGACCTGTACCACTTGCCGCCGGAAGAAGATGCAAAGATCCCGACCGTCTGCTCGTCGCTCGACCAGGCGCTGGAATGCCTCGACAAGGATCGCGAGTTCCTGACCCGTGGCGGCGTGTTCACCGACACAATGATCGATGCATACATCGAGCTGAAGATGCAGGAAGTCACGCGTTTCCGCATGTCGACGCATCCGATCGAGTTCGACATGTACTACTCGCTGTAATCCCGGCGAAAGAGTAGCGAAAGGGCGACGCGAGTCGCCCTTTTTTAATACTAATCGTTGCTTTTATGATAATTTCACGCGCGGCTTTCTGGTATAAAAAGAGCCATCCTCACCTGCATCAGCGTGCCCGTCATGAAAACTCTCATCCTGGTCTTCACTAGCCTGTTGCTGGCGGCAGAATCCGCAGCGCAGGGTGTCTATGTGTGCATACAGCCGAATGGTGTGCGCGAGTACCGCAATACCGGCGACACCAGCGGCTGCCGCCGTCTGGCGACCGAGGCCTTGTCGGCGATACCGGCGCCGCCCGGCGTCACGCAGGCGAAGGCCGATCCAGGCTTCCCGCGCATCGATAGTCAGGTACAGAAGCGGCGCGACCAGGACCGTCTGCAGATCCTGCTCGACGAAGTCCGCGCCGAAGAGACCAAGCTGGCCGATCTGCGCAAGGAATATCAGAACGGCGAACCTGAGCGCCAGGGGGGCGAGCGCAACTATGCGAAGTATCAGGAGCGGGTCGCCATGATGAAGGAAGACATTGCGCGCACCGAGAAAAACATTGAGGCGCTGAAGCGCGAGATCGGTAATTTAAAATAGCCGTCACTTGCGTTTCAATCAGGGGCCGCATTGCGGCCCTTGTTTTTTCGGTCTCTCATTGTGAATCTTCTTTCTTCCTCGCTCGGCGGGCTCGACCTGCTGGTATCTGCGGTGCTGATCCTCGACGGCGATGCGCGCATCAGCTATGCGAATGCGGCCGCCGAAAATCTCCTGGAGAGCTCGTTCAAGGTATTGCAGGGTCAGCGCCTCGCTGATCTCTTCATCAACGGCGATCGCCTGTCGGCGATCTTCGAGCAGGCACGCGAACATCAGTTTGACGAGAAGCGCGAAGACCTGGTGCTCGAGCGCGTGGCGCGGCCGCCTTTGCAGGTCAATATGATCGTCACCGTGACGGACGATCCCGACAACCCCGTGCTCATCGAGCTGCGCGAAAACGTGCAGCAGCTCAAGCTCGACCGCGAAGAGCGGTTGCTCGACCAGACGCAGGCCAACAAGGAACTCATCCGTAATCTCGCGCATGAGATCAAGAATCCGCTCGGCGGCATTCGCGGCGCGGCACAGCTGCTCGAACTGGAGCTGCCGGGACAGGGCCTGAAAGACCTGCGCGAATACACGCAAGTGATCATCAAGGAATCCGACCGGTTGCAGACCCTGGTCGATCGGCTGCTGGCGCCGCACCGGCGGCCGCAGATTGTCGGCGACGTGAATGTTCACGAAGTCTTCGAGCGCGTGCGCAGCCTGATCCTGGCGGAATTTCCGAACGGGCTGAAGATCGTGCGCGACTACGACTTGTCGTTGCCGGAGTTTCGGGGCGATAAAGAGCAGCTGATCCAGGCAGTGCTGAACATCGCCCACAACGCAGCGCAGGCACTCGCGCCGCGAATGGAAAAGGGCGATGCCGAACTGATTTTCCGCACGCGGATCGCCCGCTCGATCACGCTTGCCAAGGTGCGTTATCGGCTGGCATTGGACTTGCATATCATCGACAACGGACCGGGCATCCCGGCTGAGCTGAAGGACAAGATCTTTTATCCGCTGGTCTCCGGCAGAGAGGGCGGCAGCGGACTGGGATTGACGCTGGCGCAGACCTTCATTCAGCAGCATACGGGCGTCATCGAATGCGAGAGCCGCCCCGGATGCACCGATTTCCGTATCCTGATCGCGCTGCCCTGATCCAAAGTGTGCCGGACGCACCGGATTGGCGCGCATCGGGCGAGCGGGCTGACATCCTCACGATGTCTGCTCATGGACAGGCTGGCATAACACAACACACATGAAACCGATCTGGATAGTTGACGACGACGAATCGATCCGCTGGGTGCTCGAAAAGGCATTGGCGCGAGAGAGCCTCGCCACGCGCAGTTTTTCCAATGTGCGCGACGTCGTCGAAGCGCTGCGGACCGATACGCCGCAAGTGCTGGTATCCGACATTCGCATGCCGGGCGAGTCCGGCCTCGAGCTGCTGCAGCTGGTCAAACAGCGCTACCCGGGTTTGCCCGTCATCGTGATGACGGCATTCTCCGATCTCGATTCGACGGTCGCCGCATTCCAGGGCGGGGCCTTTGAATATCTGGCCAAGCCCTTTGACCTCGACAAAGCCGTCGAGCTGATCCGCCGCGCGCTCGACGAGAGCCTGCGCGAGTCCGGCGTCGAGCAGGCCTTGCCGGACAATCCCGAAATTCTGGGCTCGGCCGCGGCGATGCAGGACGTCTTCCGTGCCATTGGCCGGCTATCGCAGTCGAACGTCACGGTACTGATCACCGGCGAGTCTGGCAGCGGCAAGGAGCTGGTGGCGCGCGCGCTGCACAAGCACAGCCCGCGCGCATCGCAGCCCTTCATCGCGCTGAATACCGCAGCCATACCGAAAGACCTGTTGGAGTCCGAGCTGTTTGGCCATGAGCGCGGGGCGTTTACCGGTGCGCAGGCGATGCGGCGCGGACGCTTCGAGCAGGCGGAGGGCGGCACGCTGTTCCTCGACGAGATCGGCGACATGCCGTTCGACCTGCAGACCCGGCTATTGCGCGTGCTGTCTGACGGGCACTTCTATCGGGTCGGCGGCCATCAGTCGCTGAAGGCGAATGTGCGCGTGATCGCGGCGACCCACCAGAACCTGGAGCAGCGCGTGCGCGAAGGGCTGTTCCGCGAGGACTTGTATCACCGGCTCAACGTGATCCGTCTGCGCCTGCCGTCGCTGCGCGAGCGGCACGAAGATATCCCGGTGCTGGCGCGCCATTTCCTGGCGCAGAGTGCGCGCCAGCTCGGCGTCGAGGTGAAGCGGCTGTCCGATCAGGCGATGCAGTTCCTGGCATCGCTGGAATTGCCAGGCAACGTGCGCCAGCTCGAAAACCTGTGTAACTGGATCACCGTCATGGCGCCCGGCCAGACGGTCGAGATCAAGGACCTGCCACCTGAACTGATCGCCGATGCCGGCGGTGCGACCGGGCGGCCCGAGTTCGCCGCGACCTCCGCCGTGCCTGCGGCGGCAACAGCAGTGGCCGCGCCGGAGTTTGCGCGCCACGGTGCGCCTGCGCTGCCGACGCCGGGCTATGGTCAGCCGGTGACGGCGCAGCCCGTGATGGTCGGACTGCCCTCAGGCCAATCCAGCTGGGTCGCACTACTTGAGGCCGAGGCCGCCAAGATGCTGGCGGCCGGTCAGCCGGACGTGATGGACGCGCTCGGGCGCGAGTTCGAGTCTGCGTTGATCAAGACAGCACTGAAACACACGCATGGCCGCAAGAACGATGCCGCGATTCGTCTTGGCATCGGCCGCAACACCATCACGCGCAAGATCCAGGATCTGGGCATCGAAGGCGGCAAGGACGACTGAGCCGTCGACTGCCGGCAAGAGGGCAGGCGGCGTCGCCTACGGTGTGCGCCGTGCATCGCCCGAGTCAAGGCCGGCTTCTTTCAGCCGTCGCCACAGCGTGGTTCGGCTGATGCCGAGATGGGCGGCGACGGCGGCGCGATTGCCGCCGAAGCGCTCAAGCACAGTGGCGAGATCGTCGTCAGTGGGCGATGGCAGCGCAATGCGTGGTGCGAAATCCCTGCCTGACATTGCGGTATCGGTGTCTGTCAGCGTCGCGCCGATTTCCGGCGCCACGCGCGCAAGAAAAGCCGGCGTGAATGCCTGCAAAGGCTCGACCGCGAGAAACAACGCAACGCGTTGCATCAGGTTGCGCAGCTCCCGCACATTGCCTGGCCAGCGCCAGGCCGCGAGCGCCGGTGCGCAGGCCTGGCATTCGGCGTGCAGGTTCGCATTCGGGCGCACACCCAGTTCGGCCAGTGCATTCTTCAGGAACCACTCAGCCAGCATCGCGATATCGTCGCGCCGCTCGCGCAATGGCGGAATCGCCAGACGCAGCACGCCCAGCCGATAGAACAGGTCCGCGCGAAACTTGCCCTGTGCGACCAGCTGCTCGAGGCGGCAATGCGTTGCGCTGACAACGCGCACATCAATGGCGATCGGCCGCGTGCCGCCGACCCTGACCACTTCTCTCTCCTCCAGCACACGCAATAGCCGCGTCTGCAACGGCAGCGGCATCTCACCGATCTCGTCGAGGAACAGCGTGCCGCGATGAGCGGCCTCAAACAGGCCCGCATGGCCGCCGCGGCGCGAGCCGGTGAATGCGCCTTCTTCATAGCCGAACAATTCAGATTCGAGCAGCGACTCCGCGATTGCGCCGCAATTGACCGCCACGAACGGCCGGTCGCCGCCGACACCGCGCAGGCTCTCGCGATGGATCGCCTGCGCGACCAGCTCCTTGCCGGTACCCGTCTCGCCCTCGATCAGCACCGGCGCCGGCGATTTCGCAAACACCGCCACCGTCTGTCGCAGTGTCTGCATCGCTTCCGAATCGCCACGCAGCGCCGACAGCGCATACTTGGCGCGCGGGCTGTCGGCGACCGGATACGCGCGACCCTTGCCGCTCTCCAACTGCGTCGCGCGCGTGATGTCGAGCGCATCCTCGAAGGCCTGCCGTATCGACGCCGCCGAATACACGAAGACGCCCGCCAGTCCGGCTTCTTCCGCGAGGTCCGTGATCAGGCCCGCGCCGACCACGGCCTTCACGCCGGCGGCCTTCATTTCATTGATCTGCGCGCGCGCGTCTTCGGCCGTAATGTAGCTGCGCTGCATGATCGGCAGCGCGAAGGTCTGCTGAAAATCCAGCAGCGCCTGCGGCGGCTCCTGATAGCTGATCATGCCGATCTCAGGGGCGATCTTGCGCGCTCGGGCCAGCGCCTGCATCACGTCGAAGCCCGTGGCCTTGGCCAGCACCACCGGGATCGCCAGCCGGCTTTTCAGATAGGCGCCGTTCGAGCCGGCCGAGATCACCGCGTCGCAGCGTTCGGTCTGCAGCCGTTCGCGGATCTGCGCGACCGCTTCCTCAAAGCCGAGATTGATCAGCTCGACGCTCGCTCGGTCGTCGAACTCGAGCATGATGTCGCGGAACATGTCGAACAGCCGCGAGCTCGATACTGCCCAAAACACCGGCCGATGGCCGGAATCGCGTGGCGGAGGAGAAGGTCGAGCCATGTTTCAGATATGTTTCATGTTTCAAAAAGTCGTTGAATTGAAACACAAATTGGAACATTCGTGGGAACGGCGTCGATTATGCATGTCGGAAACACTGCGCCAAGCCGCTGTTTTTTCGATCAAATTTATTGTTGCGACGCAGCATTGTACGGATGTCCGATCAGTGGCACGGTGATTGCAATTAAGCAGCGGCTTTATCCCCCCTGAAACAGTTTTCACAGGACAGAACATGAGCATCCTATCCCCGGGCGCGCGCTTCCGGCAGGCGATGAAAGAAGAGTCGCCGCTGCAAGTCATCGGCGCCATCAACGCCAACCATGCGCTGCTGGCCAAGCGCGCCGGCTTCCGTGCAATCTACCTGTCGGGCGGCGGTGTCGCTGCCGGCTCGCTGGGCCTGCCGGATCTCGGCATTTCCAACCTCGATGACGTGCTGACTGACGTGCGCCGCATCACCGACGTTTGCGACCTGCCGCTGCTGGTCGACGTCGACACCGGCTTCGGTTCGTCGGCGTTCAACGTCGCGCGCACCGTGAAGTCGATGATCAAGTTCGGCGCTGCCGCGATCCATATCGAAGACCAGGTCGGCGCGAAGCGCTGCGGCCATCGTCCGAACAAAGAGATCGTCAGCAAGCAGGAAATGGTCGACCGCATCAAGGCCGCCGTTGATGCGCGCACCGATGAGAACTTCGTCATCATGGCTCGCACCGATGCGCTCGCCGTCGAAGGCCTCGAGGCCGCGATCGACCGCGCCGTGGCCTGCGTCGAGGCCGGTGCCGACATGATCTTCCCGGAAGCGATCACTGAGCTCGACATGTACAAGAAGTTTGCAGCGGCGGTGAAGGTGCCGATCCTTGCGAACATCACCGAATTCGGCTCGACCCCGCTGTATACGGTCGATGAGCTGCGAGGCGCTGATGTCGGCCTCGTGCTGTATCCGCTGTCGGCTTTCCGCGCGATGAACAAGGCCGCCGAGAACGTCTATCAGGCAGTACGCCGCGACGGTACGCAGAAGAATGTGGTCGACACCATGCAGACCCGCATGGAGTTGTACGACCGTATCAACTATCACGATTTCGAGCAGAAGCTCGACGCGCTCTTCGCGCAGCAGAAATCCAAATAAGACATCCAGGAGCAACCTCATGAGCGAACAACAAGCAGCCGGCTTCAAGCCGAAAAAATCCGTCGCACTGTCCGGCGTCACCGCCGGTAACACCGCACTCTGCACCGTCGGCCGCACCGGCAACGACCTGCACTATCGCGGCTATGACATCCTCGATCTGGCCGAGACCAGCGAATTCGAAGAGATCGCGCACCTGCTGGTGCACGGCAAGCTGCCGACCGCATCGGAACTGAAGGCTTACAAGCAGAAGCTCAAAGCGCTGCGCGGCCTGCCGGCCAACGTGAAGGCTGCGCTCGAGTGGCTGCCGGCGTCGTCGCACCCGATGGACGTGATGCGCACCGGCGTATCAGCGCTGGGTTGCGTGCTGCCGGAGAAAGACGATCACAACGTGCCCGGCGCACGCGACATCGCCGACCGCCTGATGGCCTCGTTCGGCTCGATGCTGCTGTACTGGTACCACTACAGCCACAACGGCAAGCGCATCGAAGTCGAGACCGACGACGATTCGATCGGCGGCCACTTCCTGCATCTGCTGCACGGCGAAGAGCCGTCCGAGCTGTGGGTTCGCGCGATGCACACCTCGCTGATCCTGTACGCGGAGCATGAGTTCAACGCATCGACCTTCACCGGCCGCGTCATCGCCGGCACGGGCTCGGACATGCATTCGGCCATCACCGGCGCGATCGGCGCGCTGCGCGGCCCGAAGCATGGCGGCGCGAATGAAGTCGCGTTCGAGATCCAGAAGCGCTACGACAATCCGGACGAGGCCGAAGCCGACATCCGCAAACGCGTCGAGAACAAGGAAGTCATCATCGGCTTCGGCCACCCGGTCTACACGATCTCCGATCCGCGTAACAAGGTCATCAAGGAAGTCGCGCGCAACCTGTCGAAGGACGCCGGCTCGACCAAGATGTTCGACATCGCCGAGCGCCTCGAGACCGTGATGTGGGACATCAAGAAAATGTTCCCGAACCTCGACTGGTTCTCCGCCGTGTCGTACCACATGATGGGCGTGCCGACCGCGATGTTCACGCCGCTGTTCGTGATCTCGCGCACCTCCGGCTGGTCCGCGCATATCATCGAGCAGCGCATCGACAACAAGATCATCCGCCCGAGCGCCAACTACGTCGGTCCGGAAGATCTGAAGTTCGTGCCGATCTCGAAGCGCAAGTAATGACCTAGCAGTGCCCGGCCGGGAAGGGCGAAAGCCCGTCCCGGCCGGCGCCGCGATGACGCGCCAGGGGCGTGCGGCCCCGGACCCGCCATCTCGGCGCACACCGGGGCGAACGGGCAGCGGCGACCCGCTGCTGCAGCGCCACCCCGGTTCCGTGCAACCCGCCTGAGCCACACCGACTGAACCTCACATCATCCAGCCATGAACACCGCCCACCGCAAACCTCTTCCCGGCACCAGCCTCGAATATTTCGACGCGCGCGCAGCCGTCGATGCGATCCAGCCCGGCGCCTGGGACACACTGCCGTACACCTCGCGCGTGCTCGCCGAGAACCTCGTGCGCCGCTGCGATCCGTCGACTCTGACGGCATCGCTCACGCAGCTGATTGAACGAAAGCGCGACCTCGATTTCCCGTGGTTCCCGGCGCGCGTGGTCTGCCACGACATTCTCGGCCAGACCGCGCTGGTCGATCTCGCCGGCCTGCGTGATGCTATCGCCGACCAGGGCGGCGATCCGGCCAAAGTGAACCCGGTGGTGCCGGTTCAGCTGATCGTCGACCATTCGCTGGCCGTTGAGTGCGGCGGTTTCGATCCGCAGGCGTTCGAGAAAAACCGCGCGATCGAAGATCGCCGCAATGAAGACCGCTTCCACTTCATCGACTGGACCAAGCACGCGTTCAAGAATGTCGACGTGATCCCGCCGGGCAACGGCATCATGCACCAGATCAATCTGGAAAGAATGTCGCCGGTGATCCATAACGACAACGGTCTCGCTTATCCGGATACCTGCGTCGGTACCGACAGCCACACGCCGCACGTCGACGCGCTGGGCGTGATCGCCATCGGCGTCGGCGGCCTGGAGGCCGAGAACGTCATGCTGGGCCGCGCGTCGTGGATGCGTCTGCCGGACATCGTCGGCGTCGAGCTGTCGGGCAAGCCGCAGCCGGGCATCACCGCCACCGACATCGTGCTCGCAATGACCGAATTCCTGCGCAAGTCGAAAGTGGTCGGCGCTTACCTGGAGTTCTATGGCGAAGGCGCACGCGCGCTGACGCTGGGCGACCGCGCGACGATTTCCAACATGGCGCCTGAATACGGCGCCACCGCCGCGATGTTCGCCATCGACGAGCAGACCATTCAATACCTGACCCTGACCGGCCGCACCGACGAGCAAGTCAAGCTGGTCGAGACCTATGCGAAGACCACCGGTCTGTGGGCCGATAGCCTGGTCAACGCACAATACGAGCGCGTGCTGACGTTCGATCTGTCGACCGTCGTGCGCAACATGGCGGGTCCGTCGAACCCGCATGCGCGCGTTGCCACTGCCGACCTCGCCGCCAAGGGCATTTCGGGCCAGTGGGAAGACGTGCCTGGCCAGATGCCGGACGGCGCGGTGATCATTGCCGCCATCACCAGCTGCACCAACACCTCGAACCCGCGCAACGTGATCGCCGCCGGTCTCCTGGCACGCAATGCGAACAAGCTCGGCCTGTTCCGCAAGCCCTGGGTGAAATCGTCGCTCGCGCCCGGATCGAAGGCCGTCACGATGTACCTGGAAGACTCGGGCCTGCTGCCTGAGCTCGAAAAGCTCGGCTTCGGCGTCGTCGCTTACGCGTGCACGTCGTGCAACGGCATGTCGGGCGCGCTCGATCCGAAGATCCAGCAGGAGATCATCGACCGCGACCTGTATGCGACCGCTGTGCTGTCGGGCAACCGTAACTTCGACGGCCGCATCCATCCGTATGCGAAGCAGGCCTTCCTCGCGTCGCCGCCGCTGGTCGTCGCGTATGCAATCGCCGGCACCGTCCGTTTCGATATTGAGAAGGATGTGCTGACCGTCGTCGATGGCAAAGAGATCCGCCTGAAAGACATCTGGCCGACCGACGCCGAGATCGATGCGATCGTCAAGTCCAGCGTCAAGCCCGAGCATTTCCGCAAGGTGTATGAGCCGATGTTCGCGATCCGTGCCGACAGCGGCACCGAGGTCAAGCCGCTGTATGACTGGCGCGCGCAATCGACGTACATCCGCCGTCCTCCGTACTGGGAAGGCGCGCTGGCAGGCGAGCGTACGCTGAAGGGCATGCGTCCGCTGGCCCTGCTGCCGGACAACATCACCACCGATCACCTGTCGCCGTCGAACGCCATCCTGGCCAACTCGGCTGCCGGCGAGTATCTGGCGAAGATGGGCTTGCCGGAAGAAGACTTCAACTCGTACGCCACTCACCGCGGCGACCACCTCACTGCGCAGCGCGCGACCTTCGCCAACCCGACGCTGATGAACGAAATGGCCGTCGTCGACGGCCAGGTCAAGAAGGGCTCGCTGGCACGCGTTGAGCCGGAAGGCAAAGTGATGCGCATGTGGGAAGCCATCGAGACCTACATGAACCGCAAGCAGCCGCTGATCATCGTCGCCGGCGCCGACTACGGTCAGGGTTCGTCGCGCGACTGGGCGGCGAAGGGCGTCCGTCTGGCCGGCGTGGAAGCCATCGTGGCCGAAGGCTTTGAGCGCATCCACCGCACCAACCTGATCGGCATGGGCGTGCTGCCGCTCGAGTTCAAGCCGGGCGTCAACCGCAAGACGCTTGCGCTGGACGGCACCGAGACCTATGACGTCATCGGCGCGCGCAAGCCCCGCGCCGACCTGACGCTGGTGATCCATCGCAAGAACGGCGAGACCGTCGAAGTGGCGGTCACCTGCCGTCTCGACAGCGATGAAGAAGTGTCGATCTACGAGGCCGGCGGCGTGCTGCAGCGCTTTGCGCAGGACTTCCTCGAGTCGTCGCAGAAGGCGGCGTAAGCTGCCTGAAAGCTTGGTCGAACACACTGGGGCCCGGCATTGACCGGGCTTCGGTGTTTCTTAACGATGATGCTCAGTCATAGTCATTGGAAACCACATGGCATTCAAACCCCAAATCAAAGTTCCCGCCACCTACCTCCGTGGTGGTACCAGCAAGGGCGTGTTCTTCCGCCTGCAGGACCTGCCTGAGTCCGCACAGCAGCCCGGTGCTGCGCGCGATGCGCTGCTGATGCGCGTGATCGGCAGCCCCGATCCTTATGGCAAACAGATCGACGGCATGGGCGGCGCCACCTCCAGCACCAGCAAGACCGTGATCGTGGCAAAGAGCAGCAAGGCCGACCATGACGTCGACTATCTGTTTGGCCAGGTGTCGATTGACAAGGCCTTCGTCGACTGGAGCGGCAACTGCGGCAACCTGTCCGCGGCTGTCGGCCCGTTCGCGATCAGCAACGGCCTGGTCGACGCATCGCGCGTGCCGAAGGACGGCATTGCGACCATTCGCATCTGGCAGGCCAATATCGGCAAGACCATTATTGCGCATGTACCGATCACGAATGGCGAGGTCCAGGAGACCGGCGATTTCGAGCTCGACGGCGTGACCTTCCCGGCGGCCGAAGTGCAGCTGGAGTTCATGGACCCGGCCGCCGAAGAAGAGGGCGCGGGCGGCTCTATGTTCCCGACCGGGAATCTGGTCGACGACCTTGAGGTGCCTGGCGTGGGTACGCTGAAGGCCACCATGATCAATGCCGGCATTCCGACTATTTTCGTCAATGCCGATGCGATCGGCTACAGCGGCACCGAGCTGCAGGAAGCCATCAATAGCGACGCCAAGGCGCTCGCGATGTTCGAGACCATCCGTGCGTACGGCGCCGTGCGCATGGGCCTGATCAAGGAGATCGGCGAGGCGGCCAAGCGCCAGCACACGCCGAAGGTCGCCTTCGTCGCGCCGCCGAAAGATTATGTGTCGTCCAGCGGCAAGCCGGTCACCACGGCCGACGTCGACCTGCTGGTGCGCGCGCTGTCCATGGGCAAGCTGCATCACGCGATGATGGGCACAGCTGCCGTTGCGATCGGTACGGCGGCCGCGATCCCGGGCACGCTGGTGAACATGGCCGCCGGCGGCGGCGAGCGCACCGCAGTGCGTTTCGGCCATCCGTCCGGCACGCTGCGTGTCGGCGCGGAAGCGGCGATGGTCGATGGCGAGTGGAGCGTGAAGAAGGCCATCATGAGCCGCAGCGCGCGCGTGCTGATGGAAGGCTGGGTCCGCGTACCGGGCGACGCTTTCTGATCGTGATGCCGGCCAGGCCGGCATTACCGATGAGGCCCGCAAAGAATTCGAACAAAGAAAGATGGAGAGGCTATGGACTACGCTGAGTTCTACCGGAAATCGATTGATGAGCCGGAGACTTTTTGGGCCGGTGAAGCCCGCCGCATCGACTGGCACAGGCCGTTCGACCAGGTGCTCGATTATTCGCGCCCGCCGTTCGCGCGCTGGTTTGTCGGCGGCGAGACCAATCTGTGCCATAACGCGGTCGATCGCTGGGCGCAAACGCAGGGTGACACGCCCGCGCTGATCGCCATCAGCACCGAGACCGTTGACGGTACACCGGCAGAAAAGACCTGGACCTTTGCGCAGCTGCAGCGCGAGGTCGAGCGCACGGCCGCGATCATGCAATCGCTGGGCGTTGGCCGTGGCGACATGGTGCTGATTTATATGCCGATGATCGCCGAGGCGATGTTCGCGATGCTGGCCTGCGCGCGCATCGGCGCGATCCATTCGGTGGTGTTCGGCGGTTTCGCCGCCAACAGCCTCGCCACCCGTATCGACGATGCGAAGCCGAAGCTGATTGTCTCTGCCGACGCCGGTTCGCGCGGCGGCAAGCCGATTCCCTACAAACCGCTGCTGGACGAGGCGATCGGCCTCGCGCGGCACAAGCCGGCGCATGTGCTGCTGGTGAACCGGCACCTCGCCGAGATGAACCTCGTGGCCGGCCGCGATGTCGATTACGCGTCGCTGCGCGAACAGCATATCGATGCGCAGGTGCCGGTAACGTGGCTGAAGTCGGACGATATCTCTTATATTCTTTATACCTCTGGCACGACCGGCACGCCGAAAGGCGTGCAGCGCGACGTGGGCGGCTACGCGGTCGCGCTGGCCAGTTCGATGCAGCATATTTTCGGCGGCAAGCCGGGCGAGACGTATTTTTCGACCTCTGACATCGGCTGGGTGGTCGGGCATTCATACATCGTCTACGGCCCGCTAATCGCGGGCATGGCGACCATCATGTACGAAGGTACGCCGTTGCGCCCGGACGCCAGCATCTGGTGGCAGATCGTCGAGAAGCATCGTGTCGCGCGCATGTTTTCCGCGCCGACGGCCGTGCGCGTGCTGAAGAAGCAGCCGCCGGAGCTGATGAAGCGGCACGACCTGTCATCGCTGAAGGCGCTGTATCTGGCCGGCGAGCCGCTGGACGAGAGTACCTCCGCCTGGGTGGCCGACGCGCTCGGCGTGCCGATCATCGACAACTACTGGCAGACCGAGACCGGCTGGCCGATCCTGTCGGTGGCCAAGGGCATTGAAGACAAGCCGACGCGTCTGGGCAGTCCAGGTGTACCGATGCCGGGCTATCGGGTGAAGGTGCTCAATGAGTCGACCGGTGCAGCGTGCGGCGCGAACGAAAAAGGTGTGGTGGTGATCGAAGGACCGCTGCCGCCGGGTTGCCTGCAGACCGTGTTCGGCAACGACGAGCGCTTCATCAAGTCGTATTGGTCTAATTTCTCGACCGAACAGGTGTACTCCACCTTCGACTGGGGCATTCGCGACGCCGACGGTTATTACTTCATTCTTGGCCGTACCGATGACGTGATCAACGTCGCCGGCCATCGTCTCGGCACCCGCGAGATCGAGGAAAGCATTTCCAGCCATGACAATGTGTCCGAGGTCGCCGTGGTCGGCGTCGAGGACAAGGTGAAAGGGCAGGTTGCGGTCGCCTTCGTCATTCCCAAGCATGCGGACAAAGTCACGACGCCCGAAGCGAAGAAGCAGCTTGAGAAGGAGATCTTCGGCGTGGTCGACCATCAGCTCGGTGCGGTGGCACGGCCGTCGCGTGTTTACTGCGTGAATCTGTTGCCGAAGACGCGATCTGGCAAGCTGCTGCGGCGCTCGATCCAGGCGCTGTGCGAAGGCCGGGATCCGGGCGACTTGACGACGATCGAAGACCCGTCGTCACTGGCGCAGATCCGCGACGCGCTGCAGTCTTAAGCGAGATGAATCCGTCGGTCACACTGTCGGTATCGATTGCCTGCGCGCCAGAAGTCGTGGCCGCCTATGTGTCCGATCCGCGCAATCTGCCGCAGTGGGCCGGTGGCTTGTGCCGGTCGGTACGGCAGGAAGGCAACGGCTGGCGGGTCGATACCGGTGAGGGCGAGGCCGGGGTGGAATTCAACGGCCCGGCAGAGCACGGCATCCTCGATCATGTCGTCACGCTGTCACCGGATGTTCAGGTCTACGTGCCGATGCGGGTGGTGCCAAATGGCGAGGGCAGCGAGGTCTTGTTCACGCTGTTCCGCCCGCCGGCGATGAGCGATGCCAGACTCCGTCAGGATATCGCGCTGGTGACCGCCGACCTTCAGGCATTGAAGGCCGTGATGGAAACCATTTCCCGCGTCTGAGTCCGGAAGCGCACTCACTGGCGGCGCGGTGCGTGCCGGTGGCGTCATGCGGGACGAGACCGGATTCCTCCGCAACAGCTGGTTAGCGTTAAGCCCGGCAAGACCCTAGTTGGTTCGCGGCAGCGGCGGTGGCGCGTCCTGAGGTGGTGGCGGCGTCAGCACGGTCCGGGATGGCAGCGGCGGTGGCGCGTCCTGAGGTGGTGGTGGCGTCAGC
>JACCDQ010744875.1_pt1 | contig 46017 bp, 41 predicted proteins | sample 7446031 | NCBI WGS metagenome assembly JACCDQ01 (sample SAMN15323442, study PRJNA562643) | freshwater metagenome | isolation source: river surface water | place: USA:Blue River Watershed | collected 2017-08-17
CGACCAGAAATAATCTCTTCGACTAGATCCTTAGCGAACTCCTGGTCTCCATTAGCAAGCATCAATGCATTCATACAGACACGATCTTCAAATCGCTCTAGATAACGCTCACCATCAAATGTCTTGAGTGCATACTGAGTGTAGAATTTGTAGGCTCCAACAAATGTAGGGAAGCGGAACTTGTGTGCGTACGCCTGCTTAAACAACTCCTTGATAAAATCAAATGAGTACTTGTCTAGAATCTCTGCATCGTAATACTCGTGCTCAACTAGATACTCTAGCTTCTCTTCAAGGCTGTGAAAGAAAACCGTATTAAGATTAACGTGATCTAGGAAATATGCTCTAGCTGCCTCCTTGTCCTTATCGAATTGAATCTTGCCGTCTGGGCCGTATAGATTGAGCATTGCATTCAGCTCATGGTAGCTATAGCCATTATTAGTCATTTAGTAACCTTAACCTTTCCTTTACCTTGTTTACATCATCTGGAGTACCAAAGATTTCTATTTTAGCAATCACTGGTACCCCTGTTTTTTCTGAGATCATATCTGCAGCCTTGCAGTAATGCTCTCCAAAATTTGTGTTGCCAAATCCTACGATTCCTCGTAGTAAGTTTCTATTTTGTGGGATGTTCAAGAACATCTTTACCTGCCGTGGAATTGCGGAGTTTTCTGATCCTCCACCATATGTTGGAACCATTAGAACATATTTCCTATCTGCATAGACTGGGTGGGCAGGGTCCCAGGCTATTGGAATACGAATGGCATCAATATCCAACTTCTCTACAAATCTTTTTGTATTCCCAGAATAATTTGAGAAATACACAATATCTATAGACATCTATTGTAACTCCTTTTTCTACTCTAGGGACAGTAAAGGGGAAGGAATTTTAGCCCCTTCCCCTCTACAAGTATATCTCAATTACTTGAGCAGTGCAACCTTAGCCTTTGGGAACTTCTTGTTCCACTTCTTAGCTAGCACGTTGTACTTTGCCTTGTTACCAGCAGCCTTAGCTTCGGCAAGGGCAAGCTTTGCAGTCAGATCAGCAACCTGAGCCTTTGCAACAGCAAGCTCTGCGTTCTTCTCTGCCACAAGAGCATCAAGGTCTACAACCTTAAGAGTGCCACGGACAAAGCCAGTAGGAGCAGTAAGACCAGTTACAGCAGTTGCTACAGTAGCAGTTGCAATAATGTCATAAGTTCCTACAGCAAGACCAGTCAGCTCCTTGACAGCAGTACCGTCAGCGGTGGTGGTGGCTGAGTGAGTAGTGGTAGCGGTTGTCGAAACAACCTGGAGTGCTACAGCAGAGCCAGAAACAGCGTTACCGAATACGTCAGTACCAGTAACGGTTACCTTAGCGGTAGTTCCTAGACCAGCTGATGGTGCATCTACCTTGATAGTGTTAAGAGCACCAGCAGTACCCTTTACGTAATAGGTAGTGGTTACGCCATCTGCAGTAACAACAACAGTGCCAGTCTTGGTAGTCTTAGTGAATACGAAGATGTCTGCAGTTGTACCAGTTCCAGTTGCTACCGAAACAGTTGTTGAACCTGAAGCTGCGGTTGCACCAGTTAGACTGGTAAGCAATACTGCATCGGTTGCGGTTGCGGTAACAGTGCTACCAGTAGTAACGCCAGTAAGAGCAATCTTAAGAGCGTCAGTTGCATCTACAGTGTTATCTGCAGGTACAGGAAGGGCTACTGCATTAGCAGCAGTTGTAGGTGCAGTTGCAACAGCAACAGCGTTTACAGTAAGTGCTGCGGTTGCAGCGTTAGCAGGAGCAGCTACAAGAGTAGTTGCTGCTAGGACCACTGCTGAGGCAATGGCAATTAGTGGCTTCTTAAATGAAGTCATTATTCTCCTTATTATTTTTATATTTTGATTTTAGATTAAATCAAATCTTTGTAGATAATCTTGCACATCTTTGGGCATAGGTTTATATTTTATCACGTCATCCCTACCCATGTCAAGTGGTGTTTTTGATCTATCTCTAAAAGTATGAACCTCTACTTCAAGGTTCTGCTCTCTTGGCGTGTGGCTAATAGCCCCATAGATAGATCCACAAACAGCATCTGCAAGGTCCTTAGAGGACTTTCTAGGGTGGTCTACACGATTGCCCTTCATAATCTTTAGCTCTGAAAGCTCTTCAAACAGAAGATCAATTGCTGGCATAACTAGTCTCTCTTCGTATATTAGCATTGCCATGTCTTCGTAGTGTTTCTTAGCTACAGATACCGTTTCAGTTCTCATACCGAACTCTTTAAGCTCGTTCTGAATATCAAATGATTGCCAACGGTCGAATGAGACCATTCCAATTCTAAAGCCTAGTCTGCGTAGGTTTTGGATCCACTGCTTTACCTCAGATAGGTTTACAGGACCTTCTACCTTTGGCTCCCACCAGGCTACAGCATCTACAACAACTACTGGAGCAATTTGCTGATAATCTTTAATTACCTGAACATTCACCCACTTGTCTACGTGAGCAATTGCTACAGCACACTTATCGTGCTTCTGTGCAAGGTCAGCATGGACGAAGTAAGTCTTGTCTGGATCTGGGACAAAGGTTTCTTCAAAGCGTCTAAAAACATCTAGTGGGTTGCGTGATGTCATAGCAGCACGAACCTTGTCTGTTTGTTTAAAGAATCTATCTGAAGAGAATGTTGGGACACAAGCAAAACGCTGCATAGCATCTCCCATGTCTGTAAAGAAGGCTAGCTTAAAATCATCAATCTTACGTGTAGGATTAACTACCCAGGTCGGTCTCTTAAGTGCAAACATTCCTGGATACTTGTAAGAAACAATAGTATCCTCATCCCACTCTATGTCTAGATAGTTACCCTCTTGATTTTCTGGAAGCTCTGGATTCATAACAAATCTATGAGTCTTGGTAACAACATCTTTCTCTGCGATTACAGCATCGTATCTCGACGAGATGAAGTCACCAGGATATCTAGGAAACGAGAGTAGGGCAACCTTCCCCAGATCAGGAAAGCGAGAGTCAACAGAAGCACGGAATGCTTTGTAGATGTTATCTGCAGTCTTACCTTGGTCATTACCAGTGCCAATTTCAGTAGCAAATCCTGAAATCTCGTCAAGTACCGCAAGTAGTAGGTTAAGACCCTCGTGTGATTCACGCTCGGAGTGACCAGAATATACGGTAACAGAGTGGTCAAACTCAATGCTCTCTGCCTTGGCGTTAAACTTGCCAGCGAACCACGGAGATCTTTCGATCTTAGTCTTAAAGCCCTTAAAGAAAACGTTCTTTGCTTGCTGTGCGTTGATAGCAACGTTAATGATATCAATTGCGTCACCTGAAGGTTTACCAAAGTAACGAGCAGGGTCCTTAAGACAAAGTAACTTATAAACGATATAGGCACAAGCAACAGTTGAAGTAAAGTCTTTACCAGATCCCTTACCCAGCTGAAGAATGACCTCATTCTTTGTATACTTATTGTAATAGCGTCTTCCTTCTGTCTCTCCCATTAGGTCAATCAAGTCTTCAAGCTTATAGATTTGACTCATGGCCTCTACGATATCGTACTGCACTGAGGACAGTGGTGGCTGCCCCAAAAAGTTTTCTCCCTCAACAAATGTCTTGGCATCTACAGGACGTTCTGCAAAGTTATCGGACTTGAGAGCTTCTAAGAAATCATCAAACATCGTTATTAACCACCACGGTAATTACTTCTTTATCTCTAGAGGCTTCTGATAGTCTACGCATAATCTTGTCTCGTACCTCTGGATGCTCTGCAGCGATATCCTTTAGGATACCCACAAGAATTTCCTGACGGTTTTCAATTTCAAGCATCTCTTCAGCAAGCTCTTTATTCTCTAGAAGTCCAGCCTTCTGAAGCATATCAATACGCTTAGACTCAAGGTCCATGACTAACTTGATGCCTGCAGTCTTTGCACCAAGGTTAGCAACAGTAGTTGCCTCATCGATTACCTCATAGGCTTTAGCAATAAGCTTGCTGTAGTGGGTATCTGCACCTACCAGAGCTTCCTTGGCACGAGCACGAATAGCAGCATTGTCTGCTGCCATAGCTCTCCATTCGTTGATGTAGCCTACAACCTTCTGTCGTGGCATAGCAAGCTCTTTAGAGATCTGCGTAGGCTCATTGCCTGCTAGGTACTTCTCTACAACCTTGTTTACTTCATCAAGGTGTTCTACTGTTAGGTCTTCAAACGACACGCTTGGCCCTCTTTCCTCGTTGTGGAACACGCTTAACATCTTCCAACTTAAATGATCGATACTGTGATGCAGTTGCTCTAAATATCTCAAAGCAATCTACCCAGGTTGCCCCAGTCTCAGTATTCGTGACAAAACTATCAAACTTAAACTTGAGACCATACTGACCAGACACCTTTATAATGTCTCCCTTTACGATTTCAAATCCATCTACGATCATCCTTTCCTCTCTTACAAATTTCTTTGCAATAGCTGGAATCTCGTACTTAACTTTCTTTGCCATTATCTTCTTGACTTCCTTAGTCCAAATTTAGCTAGGTAAACATATATAGTCTCCACGCTGACACCACATTCCTTTGCAATATCTTCTGGAGACTTCTTGTCCATGTGGAATCTTTTCTTAAGCCACAATTCATTCATATATAATTTTGCCATACTATCCTCTACTTGTCAATCTTTGCCCAATTATTAATCGAGTAGTGCCCAATACCAATTGCATCAGCTACGTCATTGTCGCTTACTGAGATATCATAATTAATATTAAGAATGTTTATGGTTCTCTGCTTCCTGAAATCACGCTCTTTGGCCTTGTACCAAGAGACAGACTTGCCAGGATTATCCTTGACAATGGAGGCTTTCTCTTCTTTGGTTAGCTTGCCATTACCTAGATATGTTTGCCAGGTGATTGGATTAATAGATCTAATAATTCTAATGCCAGTTTCCATAGCTGCCCCCAGCAAGGCTCCCTGGACCATTGCCAGATCAGCCATAGTCTTGGGACTATTCATAAAGACTGCGTGTTCTATGACTATGGCATCTATCTTGAAGTTCTTGAAAACTTCTCTAGTCTTTACCAGAGCATCTCCAACCTTTTGATAAACTGTGTTACCAGAAAAGTTGATCTTGCCAAATGCCTCTAGCTTGCCGTCTGAGAAGATAGCAAATGCTAGGCTATTGGTGCTTGCGTCTATGGAGCAAATACGCTGTGGTGCTTTATTTATCTGGGTCAAATTTACCATTCATAAAACCCTTTATTTCTTTTAGTGCCTTGGAAACCTCTGTAGGATTTACTGAGCACCTCATACATAAGGTATCATCGTTATAAGCAGACAAGAATCCGCCACAGCTTTTACACTTGCGGACCTTGCCATGCCTACGATTTCTTCTAGCTATTACGTATCGTTCTGCAATCTTTTCTCTTGTGGCTGCCTCACGGCATTCAGAGGAACAGTAGATTTGATACGATATTTTTGTGACAAACTGAGTGTCACACCATTGACAATGCTTCATCAAGCGGCTCCAGAGATTTAATATCAACCAGTCCCTTGCCAGCATTATCACAAACTGCCCGTAGAGGACAGGTCTTGCAGATCTTTGAATTGCTACGGTAGTTCTTTGTAGGAAGAGTCTTGTCTTCCCATGCCTTACGAACTGTACGCATCCATTCAAATGCTTGGTTTACCCACTTAACATAGTAGCTTCCAGGAGCTACCTCTACAGGCAAGACAAGTAGATCGTGATTGTTCTTATTCTCATATATAAGAACAGCCTTTGTCTTACCCAAAATTTTCATATAGATAAGCAACTGGATCAAGTGCCCAGTCTTTGGCTTACCTGCTGCCTTACGATATTCAAAACCATCGTTTGGCATTGTCTTAATTTCTCCAAGAAGGTCTTCTCCAGCCCAGTCTAGGATTACGTCACCGTAACCAAAGATTGGTGGGTCAGAATAAGTAATCTTGAATTCTGCTTCTTTTAGAATGCCTGCATCTGCCATGGCTTGCTGAATACGCTCGTGAGATTTAGTTCCAGCAGTCATATTAGCACCACCGTAGGCATCTGCGTTATCTGTAAAGATTCCGCCTTCAAATGCTAGGTACCAGTAACGTGGACACTCTCCATGAGAGAATGCAATCGTGCTTGGTGCAAAAGTTTTCTTTTGTGCAAACTTTGGCTCACGCTTTGCAATGTATCCGTACTGGATCTTCTCGATTAGCTCCTGTGTATTTAGGAATGATGGCTTCGAAGAAACCTTATCCTCTACCTTGAGCATAACCTGTTGTAATAAATTCTTAGCCATGATGTTATCGAACAATATACTTTAGTGCTGACACAAGGTCTGAGATAGCCTCGTGTGCAGTGAAGTAGATATTCTTCTTCTCCCTATTTCCTTTTTCAACGTTTACCATCCAAGTAGCCTTGAATGCCATTTTAGCTGCGATTGCTTGCAAACGTACAATTTCAACTGTGGCAACATTTATAGGAATATCTGGTTTAATGATTAGCTTGGCGATAAAAGCCAGTGCTTCTGTCAACTCTTCGTCATTCATAAAGTCAGCGATTTCTGATAATCCGTTGACCATTTCTAGTGTCGTTTTTTGCTGTTCCATTAATATTCCTTAATATTGTAATTTCTATTATACATCATCAGACAGGATTTGTTCAAGTAGAGATAGCTCAATTACAGCTAATCTTGTTTTAGGGCTACTCTCGCCAATAACAACAACAATAGCAGGGTCATTGCCATTCCTGATAGCATCAGTAGTTGCCTTGGCCCACACGTCCTTGTTGAGAGTAAAAGACTTGCCAACTTCTTTGAAGTCTACTGTAAAGTTTTCCCAGGTAGCATCGCCCTTGTGAGTTCCTCTACCTGAGTTCTTGTGCTGCTTAGCACCAATCCTCTTACTCTCTGATCTCTCGCTCATAATCCCTCTTGGTCTTCTTTGTATTAAGATTAACTGTACTAATATGCTTTTCAGAACACATCCAGGTTAGCTCTTTTGTGTCTGGATAGGACCTCAATGAGTTTACTTCCTGCCCACATTCCTGGCATAAGAACTTACCATTGTAGATATTATACTTAGCCATTTACCTTAGCCTTAATTGAATCTTGAAGATCTAGGTCTTCTCTTACACGGTTTACGAATGCTTCTCTACCCTGGACCTTAGACCCATCTGGGAGGATGTACCAGGCTCCTGTACGCTCTACAATGCCCATCATCTCTGCAGTATCCACCAAGTCTCCAATAGCGTCTACGCCCAGCAGACCGCCTCTGAAGTAGAAGTCATATTCTCCAGACTGGAAGGCAGGAGATGTCTTTGAGAACTGAACTTCCCAACGTACCTTGCGACCAACCTTCTCCTCAATTAGCTTATCTCCAACAGCAATCTTGCCCTTGATGGCCTGATTGTCTGATGCTGACGAGAATAGCTTAATGATAGTAGACGAATAGAACTGCGTAGACTGACCACCAGTTGGTTGCTGCTGGGTATACATAGCACTAATGTTGTTGCGTGACTGAGAAATCGCAATGACTAGAGTTGGCTTAACTTTATTGTTAGCATAGTTAATCATCTTCCATGCATTACTAAAGTCACGTGACTCTGCACCAATCTGCTTAGTATTCTCCAGTGCCTTAAGATCGTCTGAGTCTTTTTCAAAATAGATTGCTGGTAGCAGGGATGTGATAGAGTCAATCACGATTAGGTCTACTCCTGCTTGCATAAGTGCAACAGCCACGTCTACCATCTCATTGATAGTACGTGCTTGTGACACAATAAGCTGCTCAGTGTTTACGCCTAGGTTCTTAGCCCACTTCTCATCATACGACATCTCAGCGTCGATCCAGGCACAGAGCTTTCCTTCTTCTTGTGCTAGAGCAATTGTCTGTAGACATACTGATGATTTTGCACTTGACTTGCTACCCCAGATTAGTACCTGACGACCATACGGCAATCCTCCACCTAAAGCACGGTTTAAGCCGAAGCTAGGAGTAGCCTGAAAGTCTGTTTTAAAGCCAACGCCAGTTGTTAGACGCTTGCGAATCTTTGGATCTAGTAATGCCATAGCTTCTTCTACTGTTGTCATTAGAACTTCACCCCATGACGCTCAGGACGTGACTTGTTAAAACCAGTCTTGTTGTTAAATGCAACCTGAAGCTCTGTATTCACATACTCAAGTTCACGGAGACCTGCGTACAAGTCTAGTGTACGGATAACAATGTCTGCCATCTCGTCTGCTACAGCTTCTGGTCCATGAGACTTACGGATAGCCTCCATTACCTCTACAGCCTCTGACACAATCATCATCAACTGCTTAGTAATAAAGATATCGATCTGGTCTTGTGGTGCATCCTTAATTGGATCCCAAAAGCCCTTCTCTACCGCTGTTTCATGGACATCATTGCCCATGCTATCTAGTGTTTGACTAAACATTCTCTACATCCTCCATAATTGTTGTTCCGTCTTTTGTTTTACCAAGAGTAAAGTTATATGCCTTACCCTCGTCAATCTTCATATATGCCTTGGCAAATGCTGTTGGAAATACTGTTACTGGGTGAAGTTCCCTGTTAGAGTCTGCCAAAGTAAGCGAAGCCATCTTCTTTCCAGCCTTAGTTACACGTGGTCTAAAGGATACAACGTACATCTGCTCATCCTTGTATGGCAACTGTCGGTAATTCAAGAACTTAATTAGCGATGAATCTGAAGTCTTCACTTCATCAACTGGTACAGCAGAGACAATCCTGTTGTCGCTAGCTAGAACAATGTATGTCTTTCCTGCTTCAATAGCTGTCTGCTCTTCATCGAAGATACCAACACTACCAGTCTTATCTAGAATCTCTACACGGCTCCAGCCCTGACCTCGCTTAATGGTCTTAACCATTCCCATTACAACGAACGATCCCTTTTCCTCGTACTCCTCAATGTCATTAATAAATGCATAGTAGTGCTGTGGAATAGATACGTTAAACTCTGGTAGATTTAAGTACTCATAAAGGTTCTCACGAATCTCTTCATCGTTACGTGGGTTGTCTTCGAAGGTAGCAGCACCAGTAACACGTAGTGCCTGGAGAGCACGGGAGTTAACTCCGTTACCCTTACCAAATGTGAATTCCTCTAGTTCCTTATAAGAGTTGAATGGACGTGCAGCAATGTACTTACTAGCAATGTTATCACTAATAAACTTAATAGCACTTAGTCCAAACCGAATACCCTTGCCCTCGATCTTGAAGTCGATGTCTGACTCATTGATGTGTGGCAAGCGGATAGGGATTCCCATACGCTTTGCCTCAATCAGATACTCTGTACGTGCATCCTTGTCACCCTCATTCTTAAGCAATGAGTACATAAACTCAATTGGGTAGTAGTACTTCAACCATGCAGTCCAGTATGACAGCGTTGAGTAAGCTACAGCGTGAGACTTGTTAAATGAGTATCCAGCGTGTGCCTCAAAGTCGTGCCATAGCTCTTCTGCGATTGGCTGGGCTACAAAGCGAGTAGCACCCTTAACGAACTGATCCTTGAACTGGTCAAATTCCTTAGCATCCTTCTTCTTACCAATGATCTTACGAACCTTGTCAGCCTCAGCCATTGTCATACCACCGAGCTCTGTACAGGCAAGCATAACCTGTTCCTGGTACAAGATGCAGCCATAGGTCTCTGCTGTAAATGCCTTCATTACTGTGTGGTGGTAGGCAATGTTCTGCTTACCGTGCTTACGAGCAATGTAGTCCTTACCAATGGTATTCATCGCACCTGGGCGTACCAGAGCGTTAGATGCTGCAAGTTCTGAAAAGTTCTTAACACCCATCTTGATTAGCAAGTTGGTATATGGAGTAGCTTCACACTGGAAGACACCCTTGGTGTAACCGTCAGACAGCATTGCGTAAACATTCTTGTCTTCCATCTCGATGTCGTGGAGATCGATGTTGTCTCCAGTACGGTCCTTGATGATAGCTAGAGTGTCCTGAATAACAGACAGGGTCTTAAGACCAAGTGCGTCAATCTTAATAAGACCAATACGCTCTGCCTCTTCCATGTCTACAGCTACAACAGGAATACGGTCCTTGCTGCCTGGAGTTGTACGAGTTTCTAGAGGTGCATACTTAAAGATAGGCTCCTTAGCTGTAACAACACCTGCAGCGTGAATACCAGTGCCACGGATACGACCACGTAGCTGCTCTCCATAAACCTCAATCTCTGGATACTTCTCACGGAATTCCTGAGTTTGCTTTGAGTTGCAGTAGTCGTCCCAGTCGTCAACAAGCTTAAGTACCTTATTAACATCTGGCAATGGGATATTTAGTACACGAGCAATGTCTCGTACCATACCCTTACCCTTGAACTCAAGGAACGTAGCAATAGATGCAACGTGACGATACTGGCGTACTAGGTAGTCTTTAACCTCTTCACGACGTGAGTCCTGGATATCGGTATCGATATCTGGGAAGTCATTACGCTCAGGGTTAATGAAACGGAAGAACAGTAGGCCATGAACGATAGGGTCGATGTCGGTAATTTCTAGAGCATAGCAAAGCAACGAACCAGCTGCAGAACCACGCCCTGGACCAACCATGATGCCTTCCTTTTTAGCCCACGAAATCATAGAGCGTACAACAAGGAAGTATGGTCCGAACTTCTTATTCTTGATAATCTCAAGCTCTTCGTTTAGACGATCGATGTACTCTTGCTTGTCAGCAAGCCCCTTAGTAGTAAGACCAGCCATAGCTAGTTCATATAGCTCATTGTCTGGGTTCTGGTACTGTACAGGAAGTAGGTCTTGGTGATCTTGAATGTCATAGTCTTCAATCTTATTAGTGATTTCGATTGTAGCCTCATACATATCTTCACGATCAATGCCCTGGGCCTTCATGGCATCGTGCATCTCTTCGTCAGACAGTAGGTGAATGTCAAACTTATTAAACGACATCTGGCGGTCTGCACCATATAGGTAGTCGAGCTTTTCCATTAGGGTCTCGTACTTCTTTGACTTCTCATACGAAACATCCTTCTCAGTCTTGTTAGAGTATGAGTTAAGGATTAGCTTAAGCTCCTGAATCTCTTTCTGAGAGGTATCTGCGTGGTGGCAGTCTGGAGTAACTACTGGCTTTACGCCAAATTCATCTGCGAGTTCTAGCAATAGCTTGTTTACCTCGGCAGGATTGTGAGGCATTACCTCAATGTAGTAATCGTCTCCAAAGGTATTCTTAGCCCACTGGATGTGCTCCTTAGCTACTGCAAGGTTCTCTGCCTCAATGGCCTTTGCAAGGAATCCAGACAGACATCCAGAGGTTACAATAAGTCCCTCTTTGTACTGCTCTAGAATCTCCCAGTCCATGCGAGGCTTCTTGTAGAATCCCTCGGTCCAGGCAAGTTCATTAAGCTTGTTTAGGTTCTCTAGGCCCTTGGCATTCTTAGCAAGAATAATAAGGTGGTTGTAGTTAAGGTCTAGAAGATCGTTCTTCTCTTTCTTATCTTCGTGGTCATGGCGGTCTTTAGTGATGTACCCCTCGATACCAAGAATAGGCTTGATTCCTGCAGCCTTAGCAGTACGATACATTTCACGGTGACCAGATAGTGAACCGTGATCAGTGATTGCGATTGCTGGCATTCCCAGCTCTACGGCACGATCCACATATTCCTGTGGTGTTGCAATTCCGTCAAATAGCGAGTAGTGTGTGTGGACGTGTAGACCAGCGTAACTCATTAAAATCCTTTGTGTTGGTTTATATTTCTTCTAAATAAAGTATGACATACGCAGAATGCTTTGTCAAGCACTAATGGGGGATGGCAGTATGTCTTGCCACCCCCCAATTAGAATTAGGTATTACCAGTCAATGTTTGACGATGTAACTGATGGAGTATCGAACCCGAAGTAGAAGTTCTCCTGCTCTGCATAAGTAACTTCACGAACAACCTTCTCTAGGTTGTATGGCTCAATGCCTTCCCAGTTATATGGCTCTGAGTCTGGCTTGGTAGGAAGAAGAGTATAGCTGGTCTCAGTTCCCTGACCGTTACGCTTAATCTTCCACTCAAGGTTTGAGATTGAGCCAGTCTCTAGTGCATACTCACGAATAGTGTTGAATGCAGACTGCTTCGAGATACCCTGTGACCAAACAGCCACGTATGGAGCCTCTGTGCCATCATCAATGATGACGTTGCAGTAGAAGCGTAGACGTGAACGCCATCCGCCCTTTGGCTCCTTGCGAGCCATCTCACAGCCGTAGCAGCGGCCTTCTGAATCCTGTGTACAAGCAGCCTTACGCTTGTAATCCTTTGGGTTGGTGTGTTCTGCAATAACTACAGACAGACCACGATCTGCCGAGAAGCTTGCTGACTCATCGTCCAGCTCTTCAATAAAACGAATCTTTGCAGACTGCCCGTCAGCTAGCTTTACCCAACGAACCTTCTGTCCTGTACCTTCAAACTTTGGCTTATCAAGTAGTGCACTGATATCTTTTAGCCCTTTAATTACGCTCATCATTCTCCTTATTATTTGTAATGGTTTATTATTGTAGCATAGCAGCGATAGACTTGTCAAACGATTCGTCAATATTTTTAATTGCTTCGTCTGGCATATCGCCAATATCCTTATATTGTTTATCTAGTTTAATAACGCTAACACGAGAGCCAAGACGTTCAACGATCTTGTCTTTCATATTACCGCCTGCTTCATCATTATCTGCAATAACAATTATATTATTGAAGTATTTTTGTAGTAGGTCTGTTTGTGATACGGATACGTTAGCTCCCAGTGTTGCTACCGCTGGGAATCCGCATTGGTCTAGTCGAATGGCATCAAACGAGGATTCGACAACGTATACCTTGCTTGAAGTCTTTACACGATGAATGTTGAATAGTGTCTTACTCTTAGGCAGTCCTGGAGTATTCTTAAACTCTTTGCCCTCGATTGATCTACCGACAAATCCAAGCTCCATTCCATCTGGTGAATGAACTGGGATGGTGACCATGTCTTGCTTTTCAGAAAAACCTAATGCAAACTTCTTTACAGAATCTTCGGTAATAAGTCTGCCTGCGTAATAACGCATAGCACGAGGGGATTCTAATGCCTGTTGGTTTAATCTTTTGATTAGTACCTGGTCATACTGGACAAAGTCTGGCTTCTTGTTTAGCTTTTGCTCTACATCGTAAGTAAGATCAGTCTCTGTTTCTTTAGACTTAATAAAACGAGCAGCTTCAAAATACGTTCTGCTGGAACTATACATAACAAACTCAATAAGGTCTGCGGTCTTTTGACAAGAAAAGCAGAAGAATACACCATTACGCTTATCTACTTCTCCAGCAGGAGACCTGTAGTTATTGTGGTAAGGGCAAAAGATGATATAGTCAGAGTCGATCTCTGATACTATATCTATACCTGCTCCTGCGAGAACTCTCTTGATTTGTTCTGCTGAATAGGTACCGCCGTAGTTCCGTCTACGCCCATTATCCATTCTGACTGTTTCTTTCCTATGTATATTCCGTATATTGATAACTTAAAGTTAAATGTTTCTGCTAATTCATTATATTCTATTGTAAAGTCTGTGTCAATATCTAATCTTGGCACATAGCCCTGGACTCTCATCTCGAAGGTTAGTAGCCTTATATATTCACCTTTTAATCTGGCAAGCAGAGCATCACTATAAATTACTCCGTCCAGATCAAATCTTTTGATTGGCCTATGGTGATAACTTGCCATAGGTCAATTATACTACTTATCTTCAAAGTCCTTGTACTTGTACCAGCCTTTGTCGAAGTCTGCCTGAACCATGAATTCACCCATAAAACCATTACGGTTCTTACGGAATACACACTCAATGATGTCAGAGTTCGTAGCACGACCCAGAGCAAGTACCCAGTCAGCATCGTAAGCAATCTGACGTGACCAAGCAGTCTGTCCAAGTGTAGGAACAGTATCTAGCTTATTAACATCGTCTGGTGTAGCAGATGAAATAGCAATGATGGGCATATCCTCTGAGATAGCCATAAGCTTTAGTTCACGAGACAGGTTCTTCATACGAACAGTTTCGTTGTCTGACTTTTGGTTTGGAGACATAAGCTGCAAGTAGTCTACGATAATTAGGTCTGGCTTATACTGATCAATCTTACCTCTAATAACGCTTGGCGTTACTTCTCCACCGCCATCATTTGAGATGATGTGGAATTCTGGCTTGTTAACCAATTCCTTTGAGTGCCAGCGGCGTAGATCGTCTGTTTCTACTAGACCAGCTGATAGCTTTCTATGTGACCAAAGACCTTCGCCCATAATGGTAAACACACGGTTACGAACTTCTGTCTCACTCATTTCAAGGGAGATAATTAGTGGTGACTTACCCTGCTTCCATGCCTGTACTGCAAAATATAGGGCCATCCATGACTTACCAATACCTGGATAAGCAAGGAATACTCCTAGCTGACCTGGAGTGATTCCAGCAGGTAGGTAGTTGTCAAATCCAGCTAGGCCAGTCTTAATACCAATAGACCCAATCTCGTTCTGTCGTCTAACATTCTCATAATAAGCTACAGCATCTTCGATGTCGGTTGCATCAATGTCACGGATTACAGAAGTGTCTTTTTTCAATGAAGATGTCTTAGTGATAAGCTCTTCTAGAGCCTTTACTCCCTGTCCTGCTTGTACCTCTGCAGCAGTGTTACGAAGGATATCCTTAAGGCTGTCATTTAAGAATTCTGCCTGAAGCTCTTCCAAGTGATACTTAGTAGCACCGATTCCATCTAGTGGCTCGAAGTCTCGAAACTTTTCTACTACAAGGCTAACTGGTGGCACAGTAGAGTTAGCTTCTGAATAGTTACGAATAAACTGCCAGATATCCTTATGGGTACGCAAGATGCTCTCTACGTTTGCCTGTAGCAATACGTGTACTTGCTTATCCCTGAGTACCGCTGATATTAGTTTTGCTTCTGTATTATTCATTCAACCACTGCTTAGCTAACTTTCGTCGCTGTGCCCTCTCCTCAATATCTCTGTTATGGTCTTCTCGTGCTTCAACAATTTTGTCTGCATAGTTTGCAAAGTACTTCCATGTAGGTGACTGTGCAACGCTGAAATAATATTCTAGCAGATCGTAGCAAAAAGGTAAAGTGTAAGATTCGATTAGGGCATCTGCTGCCCATTGCTCTACGTTTAGGTTCAACGATGGCTTTTGCTCATACTTAGCAGTATGTAGTTTGCTATAGCGAGAAAGCAAAGCCATGCGGTCTTTGCGTTCTACAGCCATTACTCTAGCTCTGCCTTCGATTCGTTAACCTTCTCAGTCAACTTCTGTTCTACAAATGCATAGACTCGCTCAAACGCCTCGTTGACGGTTTCTCCGTCACGCCGTGAGTCTACAATACCTAGATCAATACGCAGTGACTGGAAATTGCCTAGGTTAAGCGTGTATCCAAGCGTTACATTGATCTTAGTGCCATCATTAACAATGGCGTTATTAACTACTACTTCACTCATTCTCATACCCTTTCGAAAGTGGTTAAATTGATTCTGCCCAAATCGGGATAAAGCGTCCGTCATCAGTTCTTGTATATGTCAGTATACCATCGCCCATACGCCTTGTCAACTCCTGTTTTGTTGGAGTTATGTCATTGGTAATTAGCTTATCATTGCGAGGTCTGCCAATATGGTAGGAAGCTAGTATATCACGAAGTTCACGAACTTGCGACTCTGAATAGTATGATCTTACCTGCCATCCCCTGGCCCCACCCTTTTGTGCTCCCATTGGTTCTGGGAGTACTCCACGAAGCACTAGGTTTGGCATATACTTTTTGTGACGATTTACTAGATCTGCTGCTTCTCCAACAGTGTAGGCTCGTTCACGATTCTTTTTAAAATCACTAATAAGACAGCTTTCAATCCTGTCTTGAATAATATTATAAACAGACATAATACCATTAGATCTATTGAGATGGTGAACTCTTACAAGCTCTCCGTTTAGAAACCAAACCTTCTTATTTCCAGGTATTGGGGGAGCATTATTATACTCTTCTCTGGTCCTGTACGCCACGAGGAGGCCCTTTAGTTAGGTATACCGATAATTATGAGGTTGACACCGACTGTAACGTCTCCAGAGGCGTTAAACTTGACAATGCCGTCAACTCTAGATGTGGTTACATTCTTAAGAATTACAGAGATATCCTTACCAGCTGTAGTTCCACCAACGTTTACTGGTGTAGCTGTCGCTACTGGAGCGAACTTATACTCTGCAGGATAGGTATATGAAAATGGCTGCTCTGATCCAGCTAGCACAGATGAGTTATTATATACTTCAACATATGCTGCGTTCATCTTAACTCCAGAGGAGAGTACGCTCTGCTTTCCATCTAGTGGTGTCTCTACTGTAACGTACTTGTTTGTAGAAGGAGCTACTTGAGTAGACAGGTTGTTGATTGCATCAGCAATTTGATATATGTATGATAGGTCAATAGGTTGACCTCTTTCTGGTAGCGGTATTTGTGCCATAGTTATTCTATTATAGCACGACTAGACTAGGTCTACAACTGAGGAATCTGCAATAGCTACCGATGGAAGTACTTTTCTAGGGTAGGTCATTGTTTGAATCAATACTCTTGTAGATACCTTCCCTGCTGGGACTGGGATAACTACTGAGTTTCCAGCAATTGTTCCAAAATATTCTAGGGTTCCTGTGCTACCTGGAGATGTTCCCCAGGCTACATAAACGTCATAGCTATTTACAGATAGGCTAGGGTTTTTCTGGAACTCTTCTTGTGCAGCTGCACTAACATTCCATTGTGCTGTAATCAGCGATGTGTTCCCAGAAACAACAATATTTTGATCCTCTGTTGCCGATAGGTCAATTGGTGTTGGATTAATTAGATATTGTGGAGACCAGTGGGACATACGGTTATAGTCCTCTGAAACAATTCTAAACCTCACAACATAATGATTTTTGTCAGCATTAATTGGAGGAAGCTTGTCTCTAGAGACTACAACCTTTCGTATTCTTGAATCTGCCATTACATCACGTCCATGGCAAATCTAAACTCAAGAAGGCTTGATGTGTTAGTTTCTTTTACCACTGGATTTCCATCTATAGTCTTTACAACTGTATATCCAACAAGACCGTATAGAGGATTTATTGTAGCTGTGTTCTCAATTCTCATTGAGTCTAGGGATACGTAATATTTTGATGAATACCCTGCTGCACTACCGATAGGAGATACAGCAGTCTTAACCATATCTGGCTCAGATGTAGCATATCTAATAACTGTTCCAATAGCATTTGGCACTGTTGGAGTATTGCCATCCATTACGATCTCTCCACCAATTGATGAAATCTTTTTAATTCCGTCTAGTGCAGTAGACACTCCAGATACAGTTACTCTACCGCCAGCACCGAAGTTGTGCTCTCCAACTACGTATAAAGTTGCTATGCCATTAGAGACTTCCTTGTGGGTTATATCCTGTGTCTCTGTTGGTCCAGAAACATAAATCTTGATAGCTGACACATTTCTCCAGCTAAATTCCTGAGACTTCTCTAGGTCTTCAATTTTAGATGATGCTATAAAGTATCTATTAGTGTTAAATCCATTGTCAACTGCTGTTAGGTGTGACCTCATTCTAGCATATTGCTGATTAGCTCCAGTGATGTCGTCTGATGATACGAAGTCAACAATAATCTTTATCTCATCTGGGTTTGATGTGTCTGTGTCTTTATTGATTACAGATAGCCCAAGCCTAATTTCGTCCTGACCAGAGTTTTTGTCAAGGCTTAGTGATATTCCATTCAGATGTAGGTGAGTTCCATCACCAGTCATTGGAACCATAGCTGCTCCATCGTTAACAATAGAACAAGCATCTGATCTAACAAGAACCATGCTGTTTAGGAATCTAGCTCTCTCATTTCTATTAATCCTAATTGCATTATCAAAAATAGTGTTATCTGCATTTGCCTGGAATGCCATATCTGGTACGTTGATGGAGCTTTCTGTAGATCCATCTGGGATAGATCCATTAGATAGATATCCTAGTGGCTGTGAGTAAATTGGTAGAGTTAGTGATCCGTTTGACTCGTGGTACTCCCAGTTTTCTCCTGTTGAGAATGAGTATAGGATTCTGCTATCTGCAGGACCAGCAGATGGGTTTGATCCAGCTGAGTACACTCCAATCTCAGTTATCTCATATCTCTCTTCTGTAGGCAACTGGGCAGTCAGAACGATATTTGATCTTGTCTGTGTTGCTGTTCCTCCAGAGAGATACGTCCCTGTGGCTGTTCCTGCTACAACAAATTGAGTTTCTGATGAAGATGCAATAACTGCATCCTGAATGTTAAAACCAGCGACATTGATTCCTGTAATGCTTACGACATCTCCAGGATTAAAACTGTTTTCTGCAGTATAGGTGATTACTGTTCCATTGCCTACTGCGTTTGTAACTGTTGCTTGGTCGGTTTCAGTTACATACCCTCTAGAAATAATCGGAGCACGAAACATCTCAAAGTCAAGGTTTTTCTTTTCTGAGTAGTCTCCGTACTCTCCAGTATCTGAGTCAATGGCTCTTGCACCACACCCAAATGCGATATAAGAAGCATAAGCTGGAGCCTGACCAATTAGGTATTTGGCTAAAATATTTTTACCAGTATTAGTTAACATCTTTAATTAATTCCCTCAATATATATTGTATCATCTAGGATGTCTCCACGACTAAGAATCTGGACTTCTACAAGCTCGTCAGCAGCTAGGTTTATGACATTTACAACTAGATCTCTTGTTGCTTCATCTAGATATACAACCTCTCCAGTTGGGCCAGTACCAACATCTGGAATTTTCTTTTCTAGCTTTATTGGAAAGTTGTCAAAGTAGGTCCTGCTAGATCCCTGTACTGGTATTAGGGTCTGTGGACCATACTTTGTTCCAAGGCTTGCTAGGTTCTTGATAGGGTTATAGGCAACTCTTTGTCCGTTTACTGTATCATTTCTAGCTATGCTGATTAGCTCTTTACCGCCGATGTCCTCAAAGATTAAGGAGTACATGGCTGGTTCTGAGATTATGGTGCTTTCTAGAATGATGTCTGGTCTAGCAGATCTTATAGCACTTTCAGGATCTTTTGAAACATTGCTCAGGATTGATGTTGCTGGAGTTGCGTCTACCATTATACGGCCTCACTTAAATGTATTGTCATAGATGGGCCAGATGAATCCCTATCATTCTGAATATTATACACTACAAACCTAGACTCTTCTGGTGCAACTAGGTCATTTCCGAAATCATCCTTATATGAGATATTCACGATATCTCCTAACTGGATCATTGGATTTGGGAAAATCCTTACACCAATAGACTTTCTTGGCTTCATAATTCTTTTAACTATCCAGCCCATTAGTGATTCTGCATCCTCAGATGTCTGGATGTATGGTGAAGCTATGCTAAACTCATTCTTTCCATAAGTAAGTCTACTAGCCTTAATGTCATAGTATAGGTTCTGCTCTTTTTCTGGAGATGTTATTAGGTCTCCGCCGAACAGCTCTGGCTTTGAGAAGTCGCTTCGTCTAGAGAAGTAGTCGTCTACTGTGTACTCATTGCTTGATTCGTTAGTAAAGGTCACTCCCTGGATACCCAGGCTATTGCCATTCTCTCCCAGAAGTAGCGATGAATCTGTTGCGTTAAAAATTAAGAACTCGGCTTTATATGCTCCAGCCATAAATCCAGATATGGTGTATCCTCTGAGCTTTGTTACTTTTGGCGTTAGCTTTGCGTATAGTGCTGGGTATGCTTTATCGTAGCGAACATTGAAGTATGCTGCTTCACGCATAATTGTTCCAAATTCATCGAAGTACATATCGTATGCTGGTGGCTCTGATGGGCTAATTCCAGAAAGATATGAAGACTGGACCAATCCGCTAATAGCATACTTTCTAAATGAGTCGTCTACAGAGATAGACTCTTTAGCAAAGACTGAGCTTGCTGGCAAGTTTGTAGATGTTGCAGTGTTCTGAGAGTAGTTGTTTGTCAGGGCATACACATTTTCAAACATTGCTCTAGAGGCTCCACGAATAAATGGTGCCATATTGCTAATGACTGGTAGAGGTGCCTCATCATCTACTATCTGGATCAAGCTGTTGTTTAGATATAGGTAGAATCTCCTGATGTTACCAATGTCCTCATACTCTACCGCTAGGTCATAGACAGATGGAACGTCGTCAGTTGCTACACGAGACTGTCCTACATAGGTTCCAGCGTCTGAGATGATTCCTGCATATCCTCCCCATAGCTTGATTGGTACCGCCTTGGTTTCTGAACCCATAACCTTATAGAAGATTACATCGTGAATATTTTTATTTACATAGTCTGAGACATTGTTAGCAGTCAGTGCAGCGATCTCAAAGTAGTATCCGATATTGGTAGAAGGATCGACCATTACTGCTAGTCCTGCAGATGCACCACCGATAATGCTTGTCTTTTCTGGAGTAGCATCAGATGTTTGATAGTATGATACTACACCAACTGGTGTCTGTAGCCTATTCTCATCATTCTCTAGGCTACCTACAATTCTTAGACGTGTACCAAAGTGCTTGAAGTTGTTAGTTAGTGGCTTGGAGATATAAGAAACATAGTCTAGTGGGGTCTCTGTACTTAGGAATGTTCCTCCAGAGAATACTAGTGCTGACGACTGAACAGTTCCAGACTGAGTAGAGTACAGCCTATTCACATCTGATTCTGGGATGTATGTGCTACTGATAAAGTTTTTTATGATGCCATTTCTTGTACTTCTTGTTGCAACATCGTTTGCTACCCCAGCAGGATTTACGTCATATCTGACAACATATGTTATTGCTGTTGAATCATCTACTACAATATTTGAGAAGTCGTCTAGACCTATATTGTCTATAGTAAAAGACTTAGAATTGACTATTGATGATATTATCCAAGATGTCCCTGTTAGGATATTGTTAGCATCCTGGTTCTCTGACAAAATTGTTCCAGATAGGAAAACCTGGTCTCCCTCAACGAATCCGTTGTCGTAGGTTGTTGTAATAGTAGCGGAGCCAGCAGCTACAGAGATTCCATTGATAAGGCTTTCACGTGTTTTGAATGGCTTATCTGTAAACAGATAGCTTGACTGCATCTTACATCCACGAACGTTTGCATTATCTGACCAGAATGAGTTTAGTCCAGCATTGTGATAGACTGGAGCTAGGCTACCATCCTGAAGTCTTGTACCAGTTCCAAACTGCATTCTGCCGTGCTTTGCTACAGCACCATTTTTCAGTCTAGAGATTCCATTAATAGTTTCATAATTTGGCTCAGTATAAATTCTTACTAGGCCTGTTGGGTACATCTTTCCATTAAAAGGAATCTTTGAGAAAAACTTTTCGTATTCTTTTGAGCTAGTTAACCATACGGTATTTCCGTCTTCTGAATCTGTTCCAGCAGTTAATCCTGGAATACTATACTGCACTGCATCAAATCTGATGATCTCGCCATTTGCATAGAAGTATCCAGAATATCTATCTAGGAAATATACAGATTCTCCAAAGTTCATGGTGTTGTTATACACCTTATTGTTCAGAACATATGGAACTTCGTCAGTTAGATCTGCGTTTAGTGGCATAGCCGCTAGAGTATATCCTCCAGACTGTGACTGGTCTCCATTCTGTCTTACCCTGCCCTGCTCTGGTGGAGTAACTTCCCAAAGTTGGGCTGGCTTGTAGATCCAGTACTGATCTCTTTCTAGAGAGCCATTAATGTTTGTAATTCTGCTTTCTCTCTGAATGTATCTAGAGGTATATTGAATTATTCCAGCATTATAGACTGCATTGTCCTGTGAGCTAATCTCTGCTATGTTTGATAGGATAGCTTGGCTATTCTCGTTCTTTACAGTCTCATTTTGCTCAAAGTCTCTTGAGCCATATAGAGTTATGTCTACTTCTCTAGCACCATCTGTTGGAAGCATATACTCTTTGCTCATTACTACAAAGTTGTTGTACTCGTCAAAGAACATCGCTGACTGAGTAGATATAGCTAGATCTTCTAGGACCTGTGCTACTGTCTTGTCTGGTGCAACAAAAAAGTTTGTAATTACTGGATCTGGCTCGTTGGCTACCCTCTTGAATATATAATTTGAAAAGCCGATGTAGTCTAGAAGTGTAGCTACTGCATAGCTGAGTGATACGTTAGATAGGAATAATTGTGGTGCAGTCATAAATTCAAAATAGAAGAACATATCTCTCAATGATAGCGATGCTGTCCTAGCATTTATATCTATTTGTGGAAATCCCTCAGAGTATAAAGTTTTTAGTGGGACGTAGTAGTCAAACCCAGAGACCTCTTTGATAACTTCAAATATCTTTATTTGGATGTTTTGTGTAAGATACTTTGAGACAATGCTGTCTTCATTTATAGCTGAGAATGCTAGGTCATAATCAAACAGATCTAACGATCCTGTTCCTGCCAATAGCTGTCCCACTGGCATTCCAGCATTTCCAAGATCGGATGCTGGCTTAGTTATCTGATAAGAGGATGTTTTATCAGTAAGGTCTACCGATAATCTTGGAGACATTTCAATTAGATCAAAAATGGCATCTCTCTTTGTCATTGTGTCTACTACGACTCTGAGTCCAGAAACGTATTGAAAGTCTCTATACTGTTCTGCTGAGATAGTTTCATTGTAGAACTTGTCTGGAGATACTAGGTCTGCTACCAGGCCGAGGTTGGTTTGAGATCCCTCATCCTTTAGCTCCCAGCCATATTCTGGAATAAAAGTTGCATACGAGTCATTGTCCCAAACATAGAATAGTCCCTTGCTGTTTGCTAATGACTTTACTAGGTAAGCGTATCCATCATAGTTAGTTGCTGGAAGAGATAGCTCTGATGTAAGTGTGTCTACATATTTAAATGTTGATTTGTACTTTGATGGAACCTTTAGCCCATATGATATCTCAACATATCCATCTGGGTTGATTACTGCTCCACCGTTATCTCTTATGCTGTTTTCGTCAAATGATGTTGCAGTAATCCAGTTTTCATTTTCTAGGTACTGAATGGCCCAACGCTCTGGCACTGCTTTATTTGAGTCGCCATAGAATGGGTCATCCACCTGTCCAGATGCGGTTTGGAATGGGCCTAGGTTTGTAGTCCCAACTCCTGTCTGCATTTTGATAACAATCTTGTTTGCTGGAACTGGGTTCTTATAAACAACAAATGGTGCTGCATCATCTATATAGTGCTTTTGGTTTACATAGTTGCTTGCAATACCTCGCTCAAAATACCCGTCGGTTCTATATGATGTCCAGTATTTAAACTGATCCTCTTTGTGAGCCATGTAGAATCTTGGACGACTAAACATATCCTGGTTTGCATGGTGAAGGTATTGCCCAGATGACTCTAGGTAGCGAACCTTATTTATTCCAGAGCGTGGTCTAAATTTACCAAAGCAATCCTCTAATGAGTATAGGAGATTCTCTTTTTCCTTCTTTGACTTAAAAGTTGTTGGAACTTCCTTAGATACATCAGTGTATCCGCCATCAATAATGATGTCTGCGTCTGTAGCTCCAGTATAGAATTCGCCAAGGTCGAGAATATCGAATGTATTCTGCATTGATGCATACTTTGACTGATCTGCAGCTGGTAAGGTTACTCTTTCGTATGGTCTATATCTATAGTTTCCGACTCTTAGAATATTCTCTGGTGCATTTAGGTTCCATTCAGCAACAACTAGCGGAGCTGCCTTGATTGTTGAAGATGTCTCTATGTGGGCCTTTAGTGTGTCATCTATCCACATACTATACCTCTTCTAGAGTCACTGATATATTCCAGAAGTCGTGGTTTGTAGAGCCACGCTTGGCGACTGTATATGAAAAATCTGACACATACATATTGATTACCTGGTTATACTTTCCAAGCTGCTTATACGCAGATGGGCTACTTCCATATACATTGTACTTATCGTATGCTAGGTATACCCAAAAAGGTTCTGGGTGCTTCTCATACCAGTCTAAAATTTCAACTCCACCAGCACCGCCGTCTGTAGTAAACTGAGCATCATTTCCAGAAAGGACTGGTGCACCTGTTGTTTGGTTAAATTCTGGATAGTCTGCAAAAGATCTTGATGGAAGCATATCCCAGGATACTGTAATAGTCATCTTATCTGCAGTGTGGTAAGAACGCATACGACCATTGATCATACGCTCACGCTTTTCGATTCTAGTAGTCTTGAAATCTATTGGGCCTCTGTTGTCGTCAGACAGAACAATGAACTGGTCTAGTAATAGTGGGTCTGTTAATCCTGTTTCATTTGAGTTTACCTCATATCCATTTGGGATATAGAAGTACTCTTCTTCAGTTGTGTCTGGATTAACTACTTGCAAACTTCCAGGGTTGGCAGCCCAAAGCATTGCTTGTGGCCTTGAATATTTTTTGCGACCAAGTATATAGTTTGGACTAGCCATTACTGTCTGTTTCCTCTAATTCTCTGAGAGTCAATTCTCTTAATTTGTGTCATAACTTCTTGAGCAATCTTATTTGCGTCTGCTCCAGACTGTACATTAACATTGACACTATAATTATACACTGACTCGCCATCGTATGTTCCAGAATTGATAGCTTTTAGTCTGTCAGTTCCAAAACTTTGAACAGATGAACGCTTTACGACAAATTCTCCAGGGGTTAGCATTGCAGGGACAGTGTCTGTTCCCATAGCAAATCCTCCAGCAGCGTAGCCCTTTACAATTCCGCCATTTGCATATCCAGCCTTAGCTATCTTTCCCTGAAGCATAGCAATGCTTTGACCAAGCTGTCCAAGCTCATATCTCTTTCCAGATAGCTGCTGCTGGTATGATGGTAGTGACCATTGTGCTGTTGCTCCAGCATTCTTTAGAGACCTAATCTTAGACTCAAGTGTAGATATAGCTGTCTTTGCGGCTGTTGCCAATCCCTGATACTTCTTAATGTCTGATCTTGCAGTAGTTACCCAGGCAGGCTCTTTCTTTGTGCCTGAATCTGTGCCAGTCTTTGTGACTACAGTCTTTGTTGGGGTAATTTTTGTGTCATCCGTAATCTTACCAGTCACATCTGCTACAGTTTTAGATCCAACAGCTGCCCATGCCTTTTGGATGTCCTCGACTACTCCAAGTGCTGTCTTAAGGTCTGTAATGTATCCCTGAGACTTTACACGTGCGGTATCTACAGCTAGCTGAGCATCTTCCCATGCTTTTTTCTTTAGGCCTACCGCTTCAAGTTCTGCGTCTTTTTGCTCATTGATTAGGTCTAAGGCATCTTGCTTTGCATCTAGGTCTTTTTGTGCAGGCTCTAGCTTAGTTACCTGAATGTTGTACATCTGGTCTTCAATGTTTCTAATCTCTGCAAGTAATGGCTGTCTCTTTTGCTCAATAGAATAGATAGAGTCTTCGAGCTTAACAATCTTATCTTGAACTTCTGCTTTTTTCTGCTCTAGAGCAAATGAGGCTTGCCCTATTTGATACTGCCTTTCTGCAATCTGTTCTCTGGTTAGTCCAGCAGCTGACCTTAGTCCATTAATCTCATTCTGTCTTGCTACGTCTAGTGCAGCCTGTGCACGTTCTTTAGCCTTCGCAGCTTGCTCTTGTTGTGCAGCCTGCATGGCACGAACTGCATCTGCAGCATTACCCTTAGATAATGCGTCAGCAATTGACAGTCTTGACTTGTCTTGGTCACGAATATCCTGATTTACCTGAGATACTTGCTCTAGAGCCTTTTGCTGCTCGTCGTATCTCTTATTAATCTGCTCTGCTTGATGATCAATGATGGCCAAGTCATTAGATAGCTTTCCAGACTCTTCCTGTAAGTCTGCCAATGGGCGATCATACTTGACCTCCATCTCTCTCTGAAGCTTTTCGATCTGACCATTTAGCTCCTCAATTGGTCTATCGATAGTCATCTCAATTTCTCTCTGCTTCTTATCTACCGTGGTTTGTAGGCCATCAATTTCTTTTTGAGCAGCGTCTACTGCTTTTTGAGCACTGGAGACTGCCTTCTCTGCGGCGGCAATTTGTGGAGCATAAGCAGATTCAATGGTTCGCTCTTCAACATCGAATCCTTCCATTGCACGGTCATACATCTTAGAGAACTCATCTTCAAGGCCTTCAGGAGTCTTTCCATTGAACTTGATTTCAGCATTAACTCCACCCTTTAGTGCAGTTAGGTAGTCAAAAACAATCTTGCTATTAATAGCTCCATCTTTAAGATCGTCTACAAACTTTTGAGCAAGGTTTGGGTTGCTTAGAATTTCCCTAATTTGCTCTCCTGTAAGTCCAATCTTTGATAATAGTGGAGCAACGTTTGCAAATGAGTTGGTTAGGCTGTTGTCCATCTTCATCTCTTTAATGAGAGTTAGAAGTTCTGATGTCTTTGCTGCAGCGTTTGCTTGCTTGATTAATTTAATAAGCTTTGTCCAAGCAGATGTTCCAACCTTGGTTGATGCAACTGCTGCTGCTAGAATTGGATCCTTTGCCATAGCAAATGCATCTGAAGCCTTCATACCAGCACGGGTTAACTTTCCATACGCAATAGATGACTCTCTAATCTGCTTAATCTGGTCAGCTAGCTGCTCAGTTGCTTTTTGAAGAGGGCTCTTCTCTGCAGCTCCTCCGCCACCACCAGACTTGATTGGGGACGACTTCTCAAGACCTTTAATCTGCTCCCAAATCTCTAGTACCTTTTTCTGCTCTGCAGCATTTGTTGCTGCTGAATAGGCAGCTACGAAGTTTGCATTGCCAACTGCCTCGATTGCCTGAGCAGCTGAATATCCACTTGCAATCAATCCGTCATAGGTAAATTTTTGATCCAGAAGGTTATCTCTTTGGTCTTCTAGTCCAACAATAGCTGTAGCATACTCTTCATTTAGCATTGCTGCCTGTGCAGACGCAGCATTGCTTTCCTGCTTGGCTACTGTGGTTTCCTGAATCTTAGTCTTATACTCTTCCTGAAGCTCATTAGCTACACGAAGATCTTCTTCGGTTGCATCTGCTTTAGAAGCCTTTCTAAACTTTTCTAGGTCTTTCGTTGGGAAGGTGATTCCAGCGGCAGCAGCTGAGATAAGAACAATCTGGTCTTCTACTCTTGTGATACCATCCATCTGAGTTTCAATGTCTAGAGTCTTGATGATTGTAGGCATTATCATGGCTAGGCCAGATGGATCCAGCGAAGATAACTGTGATTGTAGTGCTGCTATTTGTGTATTAAATTCTGCTGCATCCAATGTTCCAGATTCTAGTCCAGACTTTAATCCTGTGAACAGTGATGCATACTCTGATGCCGCATTGTCTGCTGCAGATGTCATTGCTACACTTTGTCCCATGAAGCTTGACCATGATGAGTTGTATGACTTTTCAAATTCTGTGGTAAAGGCAGTAGCCACATCCTGACCAATACTGGCAATCTTTGACATACCCTCTTTTGTCGAAAAGTCTATTTGTGTTGTAAACGATAAATCAAGATCTGTCTTGCCAGCTTCCTGAGCAAGTGCCTTTACCAGTGTGTCTACTGCTGCCTGTGGAGCACCAGAAGCTGCTAGCTGCACAGATAGGCTCTTTAACGTAAGCTCTGCCTGAGCTTTAGTAGCTCCCTTAATGGCATTGATTTGCTTTCCAAAGCCATCGTCGCTCTTAAAGTCTTCATTGGCCCTTAGTGTGTCTATGTCTGTTTGCTGCTTGCTTGATGAAGCCTCTGTGCCATTACCTGCAAAGCTACCCTTGAAGTTTACATCCTTAACTTCAAATCCAAGAAGATCTCCAGCCTTCTTCATCTTTTCTGCAGATAAGAATGCAGTATCTCCTAGACCCTCTATTTTATTCTTTGTCTCATTGTATATGGCAGATCCAATTTGGAATGCTGTGAATAGTGCACCAACGATTGGGATACCCTTGACAAGGAGGCCTCCGACCTTTAGGATTGTTGGACCAAACTTTCCTAGCCCACTAACAGCTCCCTTAGCAACGTTGCCTAGGTTTGAGAATATGTTCTTTACAGCAGAACCGTCACCTTTTGGAAGCCCCTTTAGGAAGTTCCCAAGACCCTTGAGTCCAGTCCCCTTTCCTCCGCCAATTAGGCTAGCTGCATCCAATGCACCAGTCATCATCCTCTGTGTAGTCTGGGCAGCGATTAGTCCCTTTGTTGCTGCAGTGAGCAAGAAGATTGTGTTAGTTGCCTGGAATACGGCATCACCAAAGCCACCAAGTTCGATACCGAATGCAGAGGCTGTCATGGCTACTGTACCAACTGCACCAGAAATAGCCATTGCTGCATTTGAGAATGTCTTTAATCTACCAGTTGTTCTAGCTACTTCAGCACTGAGTAATCTTTGTCTTGCAGCTGCTCTGGTTTGTTCCATTGCAAGGAACTTCTCAGATGCAACTACGTTTCCAGACTTTGGATCCTTTGTGTATGATAGGCTACCATTACCAACCGATACTGGGCCTCCTGATGACGCTCCACGACCACGCTTTCTTCCAGCCTGAGTTACATCACTCTTTCCTTCTTCAAGACCAATTACGTAGCCCTCAACAGTGTCGTCAGCTACCTTCTTTGTTCTCTTTGATGGTGATGCAGTCTTAGCAGCATCCTTTAGGCCATCCTCAAAACCCTTTTCTAGGCTCATAAGCTCTTGTCGTGCATAGCTCTTTGCTGTGCTATAAGAGCTTGCTGGTCTAAACTTTCCTGGCTTGCTCTGGCTTTCACGTGCTATCTGTGTGCCATCGTATGAAACGTGACCCAAGTCATTCTTTGCAAACTTACCAGAAGATAGTCCTTCTCTAATATCGGCTGTTGGAACCTGAACTCTTACCTGGCCTACTTGCTTGGCAGCTTGATCAAATGCTCTTGCTGCTCTTCCTACAGCTCCTTCTGCCATAACGTTTGCATCAACAACCTCTCTTGTTGCTTTTGCAAGAATGTCATCAGTTACCTTCTTGTCTGCAGTTGATTCCGCCATCTGCATGGCTGCCTGGCCAATTTCTTTTTCAAGTCTGTTAACTGCATCCACATTATCTTGCTGAGAGATGTCTAGCCCTCCAAGCTTAGCAGACGATAGCATCTTGTTAGAGCTTGCTGACCAGGCCTTTCCGAATGCAGAAGAGTCAATTCCCTTTATCAGGGCAATGTTTACCTTTTGTGGTAGCTCTGCTACTAGGTTAGATACTACCTTTACAAATTGTGGGAACTCTCCAGCTAGCTTTTCTAGTCCTGCAGCGACTACTCCAGATGACCATTCTGAAGATCCCTGAGCGAATGGCATAGATACGTGTGCTCTTGCCTTCGATACCTTTCCACCTTCATTGAATCCAGGAATATTTCCAGAATTTAGTGCCTGAAGGAATGGCATAACCTTCTGTGCAACATCCTTCTTAACAACGAATTCACCTGGAGTAAGCATGGCAGGAATGACATCTCCGTTACCAGAACCGCTTACGAATCCTCCAGTCGAGAACTTCTGAGTCTTGCCCTTGCCAATACTAGTTGGGATTGGTCTGCTTGCAAATCTACCAGATGCTGCGTCTGCTCTCTGGTATGCTGCTGTAAGCATATCAACTGCTCCAGCTTCTGCTGTAAAGATTTGTGGAAGTCTGCTGTGTACCTGCTCAAGTGAGGCTGCTACAGCACTTGCCTTAAGTTGTTCCTGAGTCAGATAACTTGTCTGCTCTCCAAGAACAGTTTCACTATTGCTTACGCCGAGGAATATGTTTCTAAGGAACTGGAATCCCTTGACAAGGTTAGCAACACCGTTAGCTACAAGACCAAATGTCATAAGTGCTACTGGAGCAAGTCCTCCAAGTACTGCGATAGTCCCTGTGATGAATCCCTTAGCGTGATCGCCCATATTATTGAATGTCTCAAGAACCTTGCTACCAAACTGAATAAGTGGAGTAACTAGCTTCATAAACTCTTCACCAACAGGTGCTAGCTGGGCCTTAAACTCCTCTATGGCGGCTTTAAACTTATATGTGACAGATTCCTCTACAGTCTTAAGTTCCTTGCTTGAGAGGGCTGCTAGCTCTGTTGAGGTGGCTCCCATTAGCTCTAGTACCTTGCTTGCTTGGCTACCCTCGGCAATTACGTTTTGGAACAGAGTAGAAATACGTGAGAACTGGAACTTTCCAAATAGCTGCTCAATTGCTTTAGCTCTATCTGTAGGGTTTAGCTGATCCAATGCCTTCGCAAAGTCAACAACAATGCCAGATACGTTTCCTGCATTACTTGACACAATCTGTTTGATGTTAATTCCATAAGCACGAAGCATATCTGCTGCTCGACCAGTTGGATTAATCAATGATGCTAGGCCAGACTTAAGTGCGTTAGCACCTTCTGAAGCATTGATTCCACCTTCCTTCATAGCTGTAAGGAAGAATGCTAGGTCTTCTACATCTCCACCTAGCTGCTGAACTACTGGACCAGCCTTTGGAATAGCCTCTGTCAAATCTTGGATAGATGTTACGGTCTGGTTTTCTACTGCGTTAAGGAAGTCAATCTTTCCTGCAAGCTGCTCTGTAGCAACACCAAATGCGTTAGTAATTGAAACAGATGTCTCTAAAGCTTCCTGCTGGCTAACATTACCCAGTACAGATAGTCTTGTTGCTGCTGTTACCTGAGCTGTAAGGTCTGCACCCTTCTTACCCATAGCAGCAGCATCTGCAGCGAGGTTCATTGTGTCCTTGACTGCTACGCCATACTTGGTATACTCTAGCCCAAGCTCTTTAATCTGATCAATCATCTCATCGGCTTCTGCTGATGGGGTCATCAGATCGCCGTAGACACGCTTGAATTTAATTACTTGCTCTTCTAGTTCCATGAACGCTTTTGCAGCTGTTGAACCAAAGATTGATAGTGGGATAGTGAAACCAACCATGAGCTGACGACCAGCCCACTGAGTGTTCTTACCGAAGTTTAGAAGATTTGTAGATCCTTGCTTAAGTAGCTGATTAAAGATCTGCTGCTTTTGTGCATTGATTGCTTGCTGGGTGGCAAGATTCTTTAGGTCTAATTCTAGTGGTCTAACGGAGATTGCATTTAGCGATCCAGTTGCATCTCTACCTAGTGAGATATATTGGGTTTGGAGTGTCTTTACTCTTTCACGAGCTACCTTCTCAATTGTGGCAAACTCAGTAGCAAAGCTCTTTCCGAATGACTTTGTCTGTGATAGAGAATACTTAAAGTACTCTCCCATAGAAAGTTTATTTTTTTCTAATGATTGGGTAAACGATTCAGTGCTTGACTTGATCGTTTCCATTTTGGCAGCGAACTTGCCAGTTGCGTTTATGTCACCGATTAGTGAACGCTGCAGGTCTCTAGCTGCTGAAGCATTTGCTGCAGAGCTACTCTGCATTTGCTTCTGAAAGGCTGATATCTGTCTTTGAAGATTCTTGAGCGACTCTAGTGCACTACTAGTGTCAACATCAATTCTTATATTTGACTCAATATCAGCCATTCATCAGCACCCCTATGGAACTACGTTATGCAACGCTTCCGATTGGACCATCACCCAGTTTGATTCCAGATGCCTCTTCGATGATCTGGTAAACTGCAGGAAGGTCAAGACTTTCTTCAAGTTTTGCAATGTCTTCAGCAAGCTCTGGCTTATACTGCTTCATTGCAATCTGAACACACTTCATCAAAACGTCCATTGACTTGTCATTGTCTGCTGCAACATCTGCGATGTTACCGAATTCAGTCAAAAACGAACGTAGTAGAGAGATCTTTAGTGGTCTTACTGAGATTTCTGTTCCGTCAACTAGTTTTACTGTCTTTTGTTCATTGATTGTAGTGCTCATACTTCTCCTTTTAGTTTGTATTGCTAATTAATTATAACATAGTGGCATTTGGTTTTTATTCAATTCGCTCGTAGTCGAGGCCCATACCGATGCCGAAACCATTCCTTGTTGCGTTTTGTCCTTGTAGTGCCAATACATCGTTTGCATCTGATGTTTGTCCACGACTAAATACCCTGGCTTTCATAGCTTCCCATGGATCTTCTTTGCCAGATTCTTTATCTAGATCAACACCCTGTATCGCTGCTAGAAACTTTTTCTCTGCATAGTCAGCTTCTCTCTTTGAGTTTAGTGTTGCTGTAAGTTCTGGAAGTGATAGAGAGGCTTCCAGCTCTTCATAGTCTTTCCAAATTCCAATTAGGAATGCCTCCGCCTCTAGGGCAGCAAGATCCATTTCTTCCCAGGTCGTTCCCTTAGTTTCTGGTTCTTGCTTCTTTGGCTCTTCATCCTTAGCCTCTAGGTCAACCCCACCAGAGATCTTTAGTAGTGAATACATGGTCTTCATATCTATGTTGTCTTCTACGTCATCTTTTGTTTTTATAGATGGATAATATTGCTGCATGGCTACCCTGCAACACTCTAGAAGAACGTCTATTCTTTCATCTTCTGATTCAACATTTCTCATATTGTTAAACTCATTCATAAACATTCTCATATATTTAATTTTTAGTGGTGTTATGTATAGTTCTGTGCCATCTATAAGATTTATGTATCCAGACTCATATATTGAAGTTGCCATTATATAAGTATACCAAAAGCAAACTGCCCCAGCAAGTAAATGCCAGGGCAGTTCTATTAAGTTATAAGCTGTTGCTATTAAGCAGCAGCTGGGATTACACGGTCAACAATCTTACCGTATGATCCAGTACCGTTTGGTAGCAAGCGGAATGAAACTTCGAAGATCGAAGCCTCGTCACGCTTTGCAGATACAGTTACGCTTTCAATTGAAAGTGCACGGTAAGCTGTGTAGATACGCTCGATTGAGCTACCTGCAGCACAGTCACCAGTACCTGGACCAACTGCAACTAGACCACGCTCAACTGGACACTCTCCAAGAGTACCAGCTGAAAGGTTTAGTTCCTGTGAACCAGTTCCAACACCAGTTGCAACTAGGTCGCTAAGGTCTCCAGTTGGAGCAGCAATTGCGAACAATAGGTTCTCAAGTGTTGCTTCAGCGAAAGCAGTGTTCAGGTTAACCTGCATACCCTGCTTGTAAAGCTTTGCAACGTCAAGAATCTGGTCTACCTGAACCTCACCAAAGTCAGGCTGGAACTGAAGCTCAATACCGTTAGATGTGTATCCAACGTTACGGAAGCCATCAGTGCTCAACCAACCATTTGATGCAGAAGCTCCTGCCTGTAGTGACTCACGGTAAGACTTTCCAGCCTCATAGTCTGGAAGGACTCCAGTAGCTGAAAGATCTTCAGTACCTTCGTAAGTAAACAGCGAAGCTGCACCAACGATAATGTTAGTAGACGAACCACGATGTGTATATGCCATATTTTTCACCTCTTCTTTATATGGATTGATAAAAAAGGCGTTGTTTCCTCAAGACTAAGTATACCAGTATTTTAATACTATTATGACTTATGCCAGTCGTAGTCTATAATAACCTTATTACCAGCAAAGGTTCTGGCTGTTCCAAAGTCCACGATATCTCTAGTCTCTTCTAGCTGGTAGATTCTGATTCTGTGAAAGAATGGCATAAGAAACTCTTCTCCACTTACGATCTTTGTGCCAGGAGTAGCTCCGTTTGGTAGGGCAGCTATCCAATCATTTAGCTCCTGGGCAGACTCGTCCTCTCTATCTAGGAGGTCTTGAATAGCCTGGGTAGTCTCTATTAGCTGAGTTGGATCTCCAGCCGTTTTGTAGAAGTAGTACAGAGCCTGCTCACTCTTTATGTGTGGGAATGGTCCTCTACGCATCTTCATCATTCTGTCATATACAGCAAACACGTTACTTGATGCATCTGGGAATGTCTCGGTTAAGTCGTCAATAGAGGTTGGGCTAACTGGAAAGAATGGCATCTGAAAGCCTAGTCGTGAGTCATTGCTAATGCTATCCTGAAGATATGCATTAATAAAAACTGGTGGGTAATATATTGCCATTATTCTGCTCCTGCTTTAGTGATCCACTTGAATCCTACTGATCTTCCTAGTGCCTTACCGCCAGTCTTTGACTTAGAAAAGTTTTTTGCAAAATCTGATGGAGTCTCTAGGTACTTCTGCAATCCACTAGACTGCATAAATGCTTGAGAAAAGTAGTTTTCAAAGAACGATCTAAATGTTCTTTCGAATCCTCCTTCTGCCATTATACCACCTGGATTATTAATATAAACTGGGTTCTTCGTGAACACGGTCTCTTCTCCATCTTTGAATACAAGTACATCTGATTTTGTTGGTCTAATGGTTATTGGAATTCCCTTTTCCATGATCCTTGCTTTATCGTAGAATGGTTCTTTTGATCCAGACTGGATAGAGCTAGATTGTCTAAATGTTGCGTTTACGGATAATCCTGTTGAGCCAACATTGTATCTCAAGTCAAATAGTCTTGCATCTGGGCTTCCAGATTTTTCCCACTCATACATATGTTGAAGCATGGCTGGATCTACTCTTGCATTTGAGTCTATATAGCTATTCATAATTTCAACTAGTCTAATACCGAAGTTTTTTAAAAATAGGTTTTTACCAATTTCAACGCCATCCATAAACCCTACAGAATAGTCTATTGCGTTTGTGATATCACGCATAAATTGCTTTGAGTCAAACTGTACACTAAACATCTGATGCCTGGTTCTCCGAACGTCTCAAAACTATATTATAGTAATCAGTATTTCCGAATGGACCAGCAAAAGGCTCTACAGTAGCAATTTCAAAAATGGTTGACTTTCCAACCCTAACACCAGATGTCTCTTTATACAGATGATTGCCAAACTTATCTCTAATATTGGTTACAACGATATTTGTCAGTGATGATGCCTCGTCTAGGCTTGAGAATCTTGGGTCACTTTTAGATCTTCCAGATAGGATGATATTCTTTGTGATGTTTACGTTAGGGGTAATCTCTTCTTTCATTGCTGATCCAGCTACCACGAAATTTCCTGCTATGGTTCTGTCTAGCATCCAGTTTTTCTTAACGTTTCCGTATGCTCCCTGTTCTACTGTAGGGTAGTAGATGTCTGCCTGCATAGGATACATAAAGTCAGTTGGTTCACAAATAGCCATTAGAGGACTCCAACTCTAGTAATGGACTTGTTATACTTACTAAGTATCTTGTCCACTATTATGTTTCCAGTTCCCTCCAGAACCTTTTTATCGAATTGAATTCTGAACTGATCAGTGTTATAGCCAGTTACGTATCTCTGGTAGTAGTCTAGCTTGCCACACTTCAAGTCATCGATTAGCATTTCTGCTGCTCTCTGAATATCAGATGGCACATTCTTATATCCTGTGTCTAGCACAAAGATGTAGTCGTTGCCCGTTACAAAGGTACCAAGGTTTCTTTGACCATATGCATAATCGCTATTGGCTATTGGTAGCTGTGGATTAGAGGCTGTAATAAGATTTGTCTGTTTTGTAAAAACTTTTGTAATCGCAGTCTTATCTAGTGTTATTTGATAATCGAATGCGTTAGTCTCTGGGGTGTCAATGTCGAAAACCAGAACATTGTTTTCGTAAACCTTCAGTACTCTGTTAACGTCTTTCCAGATTGGCATATAGTCTAGGCCATTTCCAATTACGTCGTATACTGATTTCTTATTGTAGAAGTTTACCGATCCTAGCTGAGAATCTATAATTGCTCTTGCAATCATTTCATTCTTAGCGTAATCAGCTATTTCAGATGCTGTAGTCCCTAGGGTATTTGGATCTACGTATGGTCTGACTACTGAGATAGTGTCTACAATTCCTCCTACAGAGATTTCGTACTCTCCGTCTATGTACCCTGGAACTGGAACAGCAAATATGTCAGATGTGGTTTCGATGATAAAGTCATCTGTAGTTACCGAGTGGTCCGCCAAGTCTGTTAGTGTATATGTGTACGTTCCTGGACCAAGTCCAGTTACGTTATATGCAAAATAGCTTGACGGAACCCTCAGTATCTCCATTACTTGTTGTACTCCTTGGCAACCTGGTCAGGTGTCAAAAGTGTAATGTGGTTACGTGTTAGCCACTGGTCAGCTTCGGTCTTCGATACGATGTTGACTCCAACAACTACCTTTCCGACTCCCTGCCAGACGACATTCTTTGTTGACTTGATTGCAACAGTGTCCTCTACTGGCTTTGGCTTGGCTGGTGCCTTTACCTCTGCCTGTGCTTCAACTACGGTTGAGCCGATTGCACCATTCTCTACTGGGGCTAGTCCAGGCTTCTTTGTAGATGCCTTCTTGCCAGTAGCATTAGTGATAACCTCTTTCGGGGCTTCCTGTGCTGGCTCTTCTACCTTAGCCTCTTCAACAACTGGAGCTTCTTCAGCTACAGGTGCATCTTCGACAACTGCGATCTCTTCGGCTACTGCAACTTCTTCAACTGCTGGTGCTGCTTCTACAGACTCTGTAGCTACAACATCTTCGTTCTTAATTTCTTCAGACATAAATATCCTCCTGTCTTATTAATTATAGCAGATATTAAAAAGAGGGCAGGACCGAAATGATCCTGCCCCCTAATTATAAAGGATTGAAGACTAAACGTCTGCAGCTGCATCAGCGAATGCTACAGCGTCCTCTTCCTCCCACTGAATACCGAAACGTACGAATACGGTGTACTCAATGGTGTCCTTCTTTGGCTTGTACTCACGGTTTACAGTGATGTCTCTCTGGAATCCCCAAATACGGTTCTGAGGGAATGTAAGGTCTACATAACCTGCAGGGTAGTAAGGAACTTCCTGTACATCAATGCCGAGAACACGAGTAGTACGTGCTCCACCGAAAGTCTGTCCAGTTCCGTCTAGGTAAGCCTGACGGTTAGCAGGGGTACCTGCTGGAGTACCAGCAAATGCCTCAGCGATAGCGTCAGCTAGAGTACCGTTGTTCTTGATGATTCCCTGGAATGCGTCAGTACCAGCGTAGAACTTAAGGTTTGACTTAAGTGCACGGTACTTACGTGGCAATGCAAGAATAATCTTCTGCATAGCGTCAGTAGTCCAGTTGTCATTAGCAACAGTAACAACAGCTTCGTGTGCGTGGCTTCCAGCCTTGGTAACCTTGTTGACGAAACCGTCCATGATTCCAAGGAAGGCACCGTCAGCGGTGTCTCCAGTACCATTAATGGCTAGGTCTTCAATGTCATTTGCGAATGCATTTGTCATTAGACGTACCAAGTGGTCCTCAAGAGCACCTCCTTCAATACCGTCTTCAAGAGCCTCAGCTGAAACTTCCCAGTCAAGACGAATCTTCTTGGTGGTTAGTTCAACCTTAGTGAATGTCGCACCTGCGTTAGTGTAGTCACCGTTTGCCTGTGCAGCAGCACGGATAACACGCTCTCCAACGTTAACCTTCTCAAGTTCCATTGTGTTGGCTCGCATAGTTACACGACGACCATCCTTGGCGAGAGTTGTAGCATCCCACACGTAGTCAATAAAACGACGTGCTTGCTCAGGGCGAAGAATACCACTACCTGCATCACCTGAAGGGTTTACAGCGTTTGGTCCAGTGGTTACACCAGCCAAAGCAGTTGGGATGTTTCCAAGTGTGTTAGCACCTGGTGTAGTTACACCTCCAATGCCTCCTGACGCAAATGCACCTTCTCCATTGAATAGACCAGAATCAGCTCCTGCTGCATCTGGATTGTTCTTAATAATTTCTTCCGACATATTGTCACCTCCTAGTGATGTTTTTTACTTAAATAAATCGGTAGCTTTGAGGAAACGACCGCCCCATAGGGATTTTTCAACCTGTGTCTCAGGTTGTTCCTGCACGATCTCGCCTAGATCGCCAGATTTGCGGAAAGCAGTGTCTGCCTCAACGGCATCTACTCTCTTTCCAAACTCATCAAAGTGGTTCTTGGCATTGGCAACTTCGCTCTTTACAGATGCGATTTCACCATTGGCGTTGTCAAGAGACTTTGTTAGTGCAGCAACTTGCTCGTGAAGAGACTTAACAGTTGTTGCTAGATCGCTAAAGGCTGATGTTAGAGTGTCTTTGATTTCGCTAACTGCGTTAACTACTTCATCAGACTTAGAGACTTCCTCAGTTGACTCTTCTACTGAATCTGACTTCTCTACCTCTTCCTTGTCATCTTCCTTGCCAGACTCATCGTCTGACTCTTCCATGACTTCGGTACCTGGCTTGTCGTCTTCATCAGCATCTGCAGACTTCTCTACATCTACTGACTCAACTGCGGTATCTGCCTCTGGAGCGACCTGTGCTTCTTCAACAGCATCAACAGTTTCTTCAACTGCATCTGCATTTACGTTGTCTTCAGTCATAGGACTTACCTCCTTAATCATCTTAGTATCATTAATGCCTTTAGCACTATCTACTAAGAATTTTATTACTTCTGATTTCTCAGTATCCGTTTTTTCAACGAAACCTATATTCTTCATTGGCAATCCAGAAACAGGGCTTGTCTCAATCTCATTCTCAGAGATTGTTACTAGTCCATTATCCTGATCCCAAAAGACATTTTCAATAACAGTATCAACTAGGTCACCTTTAACCATGTCAATTCCGTTTTCGTTCTTCTCAATTGACAGAACGTTTGCAAACTGGTTTGCTGGGCTATCTACTAGAGATAGTTCCAAAAGATCATATTCCTTGATAATTCGGATTGGCTTGTTTAGCTTTTCATCGTACGCATCATCGTACTTATTCATTCTACCACCAATCGAGAATCCTGACAAGGTTCCGTCCAAAACTTTTTCCCAGGTATCCTGAGCACCCTTTGAGACATATGCAGAAACATAAACACCACTATAGAATTTCTTTGTTTCTGGATCAAAGTACTTATCTTCCTTAAACGCAACCATCTTGCCAACAGAGATTGGCTGGTGCATCTCACGGATGTTACCACGGAACTTTGAGAAAGCCTTCATAGAGGCTTCTGCTGTTACGATGTCTTGCTGACGATCGATGTTGTCAAGTGTAGCAAAACCAGAAACGATGCGACGTTCCTGATCGACCTTGTTGAACGGCATTGATAGACGAACGTTATCGCCTTCAGTGTTCCAATGAGCTTTTGAGATAGTCATACTAGTACCATTATAGAGCATATTTTACATAAATGTTGGAAAATAGTGCCCTGTTCGAAATTATTCCGAAGATCTTCCTTCGCCTTGAGCATTTCTACCAGCGAGAGTAGCTGGACTGTCCGACTGATTGGCTGATCTTTCTGAATCTCTCTGTCTTGTTTGTGCAGCATTAGCAGTAGCGTCAGCAGCCTGTCTAGATGATAGTTCCATAGGTTCGTCACCATCTGGTCTCTGTGGGAGACCTAGAGCCTGACGAGCTTCATTAGGAACCATAATCTTATTGCGAACATATCTCTCAAGAATCTGAGACTGTGCAATCTCATCTGTTAGTGTCAATTCATTGAACACGAACTCTAAGGCATCTGTTCTTTCCTTAATGATCTTGTTTAGCATCTTCTCTAGGTTTGTCTGAGCTGGTCTAGCTACCTGCTCCTTGAATGTACGGTCCTGAGCCAGTGCTGCGGCAATTGAAGCAGAGTCTCCTCCACCAATCTTAGATAGCGGTACTTGGTGAGCAACTAGAATATCGTCACGGTTACGGATACGGTATTCGTTAAATGAGGCTTCCTGTGTTCCAGTCTCTACCGCCTCCATTTTAAACTCTACCTTATTGGTGTCCGAATCTCCTGGTAGTGGGATGTACATAGTTCTGTGGTTCTGACCCTTTAGGCTAGTTTGCAAGAATCTAAATAGCTTATCCTCTGCATCCTCAGTCAGCTTTGCACCCTTAAGGGTAACGATGTAGCGAGGCACACCCTTATTTACGAAGTAATCAATGTTGTACTGTGAAGCTAGCTGATCTCCGTGTAGTGCAGATATGGCAGACATAATGTCTGGAACTCCATAGAAAGTGTTTAATGGAGAGTATTCTTTGTAGTGAAGGATCTCGTTTGGGCGTGGGTCATTGGTAATTGGGTTTGGGTTCTTAGCTCCAAAGTTACGGAAGTAAACAACCTTGTTTCCAATAATCTGAATATATCCATCACGTAGGCGGCGAACACGCATAGTTGTAGCAGGAATGTGGCCAACGTAACCAATCTCACCATTGATGGTTCTACCAATTTCTAGGTACCCGTTTCCAGTTGCCTGTACATCTGTGTAGAACTTCATCATAGTTGTGGTGAACGAATCATCTGAGTTTAGGCCCTCTAGCCAATCTCTTAGCTCAACCTTGGCTCTTTCAATCTTCTTTCTTGCCTTATCTATAGCAGAAGTATCGTCCTTCTCTCCCTTAGAGTCTAGCTGTAGCTTTGTTCTGCTAGATAGCTCAAAGTCATATCCTAGACCAACGATGTTCTCTACCTTCGCATCGATGGCAGCGTGGTTGGCGAATGAAGTGTCATAGTAGTTTGCAAGCTCATATAGGTTCCATGGTGGAGTGATAACATCAAAGATGCCGTATCCGTTACGGAAGACCTTCCCTGGGTTGATCTCTTTTGATCTTGATCCATCTCGTCCTGTTGAAGTTGCTAGAGCTGAATCCTGGTACCCCTGAGACATTACGTCTACGTTGTTATACTGAATTGTTGACTCTACAGCTGGATCATTATTAAGCTTTTCTAGTCTATCTGAACGACGCTTAAAGTTTTTCTCAAGCCCAGCGAAGCCCTTTAGGTTATCCCAAGACTTTGCAAATGGGTCTTGATCTTTAAAAGGATCTACTGGTGCTTCAAATTCTGGGGTGAATGCGTGAATGTATTCTGTCATTTACTCGTCTCCGTACATAGCCAAGGTTCTCTTAGCTGCCATGACCGCATTAAGGTCGTTTAGGTTTGGGATCAAGCCCTGCTTCATTCTGTCTATCTGTTCTGAGTACTCTTCGTCAGAGATGCGTCCCATGCCTGGGTAAAACTCATAGCTTCCATCTTCTTGGCCAAGCTCTTTTGCAGCTTGCTGAAGCTTTCTAATCTGAAAGGCATCTCCACGGTGTGAAGGAATGTTTAGAACATTTCCGCTACCATCAGTGAATGGCTTGCCATTTGCCTTCTTCCAGATATAAATACCCCAATCAATGTGGGCGTTTTCTTGTACAATAGATAGTTTTGATTGACCGATTTGACCAGGGACTTCAAAGTTTTGTGGATTCATAACCACTAGTATACCATACTATACCGCTACGTGTACAGACGACTGCCACCTTACATCATTATATACCTTATATGAGTAATTCTTGAACCTTAGTCTGTTGTTATCTCCAACAATTATCTTGTTTGTACCAGTATATAGTCTATATGATGTTCTAGGGTCTACCAAATACTGCTTTTGTGTAGGAATATATAGAATATTCTCCCAAGTAAAGATTCCATAGCTTGATCCTTCTACAAAATCTTCCCAGTTCGTGACATCTGCTGTGCCCTTATCTATCATAGTTCTTACCTGAGACCAGGTTCTAAGGATAGATGTGATTGAGTCTTGGCTTGATGTTAGTCTGTAGTTTGACATACCGTGAACAAGTAGTGGGCCAGTTATATCTAGGTAGCCAACCATAGAGTTGAAGTCTAGTGGCTCTTTAAACTGGATACCAACCATATTCCAGGTGTTAGGTGTTATATATAGGTCTTTGACGACTACACCGTTTAGGAAGAATACAATCGTGTCATCCTTTAGCCCAGTCTTGTCATTCAGGGCGAAGACTCTTCCTCTGGTTCCTAGGTCATTTGAAGCTTCTACATATATAGACACTGTCTTATTCTTTGCACTTATAGTAACAAGCTTTTGTGGTGTGCCTAGGAACTCTGGCTCAAAGTACTGTGATAGAATCTGCATTGCTCCAACACGGTATAGGTTAGATCTTTGTGAATTAATCCTAGACCTAATGCCTCTACGCTTAGTTGACTCTAGCATTCCTCTCATACGAATACCGCTTGTGTTTGTCAGGTATAGGTATGGGGTAGAACTCTTATAGATGGATACTGGGTTTTTAGCCTTGTAGTTTGGATAGATGCCCTGCATTGTATAGGTTGCCAGAGTCTCTCCAAACTTTGTACTGATGTTTGTTGGCTCTATTGATGACAATGCCTGTGACGCAAGTTGCAACGACTTTATCTTTATTGGGTTTCCAATAATTGCCTTTGACTCAATCTCAATGTGCATAACGATAGCCAGGTCGTTGAAGTCAGCATCTGACGGTAGATAAATAATGGTATCATCGACTACCTCGTACCTTGTAAGCAACCAGTTTCCAGTTGGCTGTACGACTCCAGTCTTTGATAGCTTGCTTGTATAGACAAACGATTCGTGGTCTTGGTTTGGACCAACAGACATATACTGGAATGTGACGTATGTCTTTACCTGCGAATTAGTTGTATCATATGACGACAGAGAATATGCTGGAATAGATGGGTTGCTGATATTAAACTGAATGAAGTCTAAAGTATCTTCCCTGTCCCCACTTGCATTTAGCAGAGATTTTGACAGGTATGATAATGGAACATAGTCTTGCCAATATGATTCTGCTGATATGTCTAGGATAAACGATCCTAGGTATATCCTTGGGTTTAGTGTATAGCTTCCAATGTGTGCCATAATTTCAAATACCGCTTGAGAGTCAACTGAGCCTGCTGTGACTACAGAATCCCACCCAACTGTCTCAGCTAATCCACCAACGTATTCGTTGTCCCAGACATACGTGCTAGCAAGACCAGCACTAACAAAAACATCGTTTCCTTCAAAGATTGCTAAGATTCCATTACTACTAATATAGTTAGATAGCTTATTTATGTTTCTCTTTGTAGAGAATGACACCTTGTAGATTCTACCAGCAAATGTGTTTTCAAAACTTTGTGTTCCACCAACATACACTGATAGCTTTGCAGCTGCACCAAAGAATTTAGAGATTGCTCCACCAAATGTATTTGATAGTTTCTCTATGTCGATTCCTGCTGCAAAGATTTTTCCAGTCTCTAGAAGCTCTTGCGAATACGCTGTAATCTTTTGACTCTGCCCATATGACAACTCATACTTTATCTTGTTGCCATTAGTGCTAATAATGAAGCTTGATCCATCTACTGAATTTTGAATGCTAAATAGTATCTGGTCAGATGTTGATGTTGTCTTAAACACTCCGTATAGTCCATTTAGGTCTCCAGATAGCATCTTAAGCTTTGGGAAATAAATGTATCCGCCTTGCTTGGCTGCTGAATCTGCTAGCGAAAGATCTATAGACGCAAAGATCTCGTTACCATCACTAAGCGAACACTTCTCTAGCCATTCTGCAGTTGTAATTCCTTTATTGTTAAAGGTAATGTCTGGCAAATCATATTTTGGTGACATCAGGCTGTTGTTCTCGATTACGGCATTGTCTGTTATACCCTGAGACCATCTGCCGATGTCTGGATACATATAGTTATTGGCATAGTTTGCTACACGATAATCTATAAATGTAGATGCTCCGATCAGAGATGAGCTAGATAATTCTGGGAACTCTACACCCTGTCCATAAACAAATCTGCGTTTTGCTACTAGCTCTGGAACCTGATAAGAATATATTGCTACACAGTCAATCTCGTACGACAGAATCCCATCATATGAGTAGAAGCCTAGCCAGTCTTGCTTGTATTCTATGTTAGAGATCGTTACAAAAGGCTTTGGCAATACTAGTGACTCTGTATTTGTTGTTATAGATATTACCTGCTCTCCGTCTACCAATAGGCTTGCGGTATTTACAGTGACTCTAAAGTTAATGAGCATTGGTCTGCCCCACTCACCAACAAAATATGACCCAATACTGTCACCAATCTTTACTACAAGGAATTCTCCATGCACGTATAATCCATCGTCTGACGATATTGGACCGAAGATTCTCATACTGTCTGATGACTGAGGAGTTATCCTTAACCACATTTCTGCAGTCATATCTGTATACTTTCCAGCATCATTTAAAAATCCAAAGCCAGGTATGATTAGCGATGGAGATCCAGCGTCTGCTGGTAAAATTTTAGTTATGTTGGATGCACCATAAACCATTGGGAATCCGTCATTGTACGCAAATAGCTGCTTCTCGGATCCTAGATAGTATGCATCGTTTCCAGCAAGTCCATATGATCTAGATGGTACAGCCTTAATTCCTGGAGCAAGCTTTATGCTGTCATAGTCTGATAGGTTGCTAAGAACCACACCAGATGATACAGTGTTTGATGAGTCTATCCATTGCCCAAAGCTAAGATTATTAAAGAAGAATTCTGACTCAATGTCTATATCCTGCTGAAGGGATATGTGTATTTTTATGTCACCAATAGCTACTGGGATGTCGAATGTAGCTGATAAGAATGCCCAATCGTCTTGGCTCAGCGGAATGTACTCAAATACTTCTGAGATTACACTAGAGGCACCTGCTGAGTATCCAATAGTTACTGTTGTGTCTACTGCTGACTTAAAGTATGAAGATATGGTTATTGAATTTTTGTCTTGATTCAAAAGTGCTGAGCTAATTATTGTTGGGCTTGTTAGCTCTAGTGGATCTGAGTTAGAGGTTGATACCCCGATAGTTGGCGAAGACTCTACCTGTGGAGTTATTCCAGATGTTGCTACAAAACTACCGTTTGAAATAGTCCAGCCAGATATAGCCTTTTCGTTATTATCTAATAAAGATATAAAGCTTATGTCGTCATCTAGTGCCCATAGTGCCAATGGGTGCTCTGCAAATACCTTCTCAGCATATAGGTTTGATGGGTTCTTCATATGTCTATTTTATCATACTAGGAGTTTTGGATCTGAGCCAAATCTCTGCATAGCTGATTCTGGAACTTCAACATCTACGACTTCTTGTGGCATAGTAACTATGGACCACTTTTGGAAGAAGACTCCGTTAATCTCTTCTGGATACTCTTCTACAGCCATCTCTAAGCCAGATGCAGCTGGGTAAGGTCTTTCCTGGACTACCGTCCAGCTAGAAGGAATAGCATTCTTAAATGTCCATTCTGGGTAAGCCTCTTGAAGGTCTCCGAGATATCTTGGGTAGTTTCCTTTGTTGTCTATAAAAAGCATATTATTTTTTCTTAACCTTTCTTCTCTTAATCTTCTCTATTGCTGCTCCAGCGGATACTGCTGAGGTGCTAGACATCGCTATTGATGATGATGCTGGATATGTTGTAGATACTGACAAGTCTGTTGGTGACTCTAAGAAGTATCCTGGACTATCCACAGTTAATGCTGTAGTCTCTTTATAGTCTATTCTGAATCCGTCTACATAATATGTTCCAGTTCCACTGCCGTCTTTAGGCATTTTAGCAAACCAGAAGGTTGATCCATATCCATTAAACATAATACTATCACCAGATATGTCGAACCCAGTACCGCTTGCATATGTACCTGCATTGTTTATATAGAACTCTCTGGCTAGAGAAATTGTTCCAGAAGATGTTGAGTATTTAATAAAGTATGCCTTTGGATGGCTCGTAGACGATATGTATCCCCATGTCATAAAGTATAGATCATCTCCATACATCTGCCATGGTCCAGAACCTAGATAAGGATAGAACTTTTCAAATGTTTGAGTGTTTATCTTTGCCTGAGATACGATAGAAGTTAGAGAAGAGTTTAGACGTACAAAAGCCTGGGTATTTAGCCACCAGCTGCTCTGTGCATAAATATCCGTGAACGATCCAACTAGAATGTCTCCATTTGCCATAATGTGACACACATTAGAGAACCATGCGTAATTTATCATCTTATGGGCTATGACGCTACCAGATGAGTTTACCTTTAAGATGAAGGATTTTACTTGACCGTTGTTTGTATTATAAGAGTGGTACACCATGTATACGTTTGAAGATGAATCTATAGCGATATTTCCGCTACGGACATTATTATATAACGTTCCACTCGATACCCTGACAGTCCATTGCTTGGCACCAGAGCTGTTAAACTTATTTAGGCTAGCGTAATCGTTATTAGTTACACCCTCAGTGAATGTTAGGTATGCATTCTGGCTTGAGTCAAATCCGACAAAAAGCGTATCTTGATACTTTATGCTGTCTACTGCCTCTACTGATTGCAGCCATACAGATACTGGAACTCCAGAAGCTATGTTAAGTTTTGCAATAAATGCTCTTTGCTTATATGTTCCGAATGTTGTGGAGTATAGGCTACCACCAACATAAA
>JACCDQ011046545.1_pt1 | contig 46017 bp, 60 predicted proteins | sample 7446031 | NCBI WGS metagenome assembly JACCDQ01 (sample SAMN15323442, study PRJNA562643) | freshwater metagenome | isolation source: river surface water | place: USA:Blue River Watershed | collected 2017-08-17
AATAAAATCAAGGTTTTTGCTGATACATAATAACTTTTTTGAGAAAGAGAAAACCCCACTATCGTGTTCTTTTTAAACTAAATAATGGGGTTTTACTTTATTCCCCTAAAACTATGTATTTATTTTAATGGGAATAAGTTAAGGGGCTTTTCTTATTGTGCTTCAGTTTATTTAGAGAGTATAGAAATTGATATCAAACCCTTCTTCTTTACAATCTGCAATAAAATTCCGCAGTTCATTGGCATGTTCTTGAGCAGGACTTACCACTTTATTTCCAATTATGGGATATTCAAAATCCTCATTAGGGGTAGCACTGTAATCATAGATATTTTCCACATAAGGCTCGCAAGCACCATCAGCCCACTTGATATAAGTCTGAACTTTTTCATCTTCGGTTGCCTTACCCAAAACATCATAAGTCACCTTGGTTGGAGTTTGCCAGCAATTGAAGGAACGACGATCTGTAAAAGTCACCTTCTTGCCTTTTGCATTAAAAGCAAAAGCTTTTCGGGTTGCTTCAATGTAAAGATTCATGCTCATGTTGATTCTCTTAAGTTGTTTTCTATGGAAATCATTATACCAAAAAATCTTGCAAAAAAGGGCTTTTTTCTTAAAAAGTTAAAAAATTACATTTCAATGCATAACTATTTAAAAAAACATGATAAAATCAGTAAAATTTTAAAGGAATTATTATGCCCTCATTTTTCTCCACGAAACAATTGACCGAAGAACAACAACAAAATTGGGACATTTCCATGGATGCTTATGCAAAAGTTCTAGAGGAAAATTGTCAAAGAGAATTTCGTGATATGACCGAAAAAGATAAGAAAAAGTTTATGGGTTCATGGAAAATATCACATTTTACTGACGAAGATGTTTTGAAACAGTTGCGAGCAACATCAATGTTTGGAGCAAACCCTCCAGGTCATGAAAAAAGTTCTTTGTTTTCGCGCCTTCTTAACGGACAAAACCCATTAAGAAATCCGCCCCCATTATCATTTTCTTATCCCGACTACCATGTTGTAGAAAGCTCTAGCCCTATTGAAATTACCATGCTTTCAGCTAACAACGTAAAATCACTAATTAATCAAAAAACAGAATTTATTCCTTACAAACATGTTGTCATTAATCAATCAGGCTGGAAAGTCGTTAAAGTCATTTCTGATGAGGTAATACATTTAACAAATGCCCGGTGGGAAAAGGAAGGTTTTGTTTGGGAATTAAAAATTAGTGAAATCAGTGCTCTTGATTCACAAATTGCTATCATTCCTCACCACAACCCCAGTTTAGGTAAAATTACCACTCTTGAAGATTTGAAGAAAGAAATTCTTTTTCAATCTAAAGATTATTTTTATGCCATTAAATTAGCACAAAGCAAAGAAGAGTATGAGCATTATGAGAAGTTAATGTCTGAAAAATACAACCAGTTTGGAAATGTGATGGCTTCTCAAAAATTAGAACATGGTAAAGTCATATTACAAAAAAGAAAGGATAACGGCCTATCCGAATATCCTACTGAAGAAGAAATTAATAGCTATGCTGAAGAGAAATTAACCAAGCGATATTTTAATGAATATTTTGTTAAAGATGGTGTTTTGCACAAAAAAGCCGTAATGTTAAAAAGAATTTTTCCAGCCACTTTAACTGAAGAACACTATATTCCTATCTTTAACGATTAATTTTTCAAACCATTTTCTTAACTTAAAGTAGAAACCCCACACCAAGTGTGGGGTTTTTCTTATTCAGTTACGACTGCGAAAGAATCTACTTCAAATCCAGGATATTTTTCACGCATAATTTTCATGGCCTCCCTGGATGATGTTGCCTCAATGGTAGTGGTGCCATTAAAATCTTGAAAAGTCCATTCAATAATATATTGCTTCATTATTCTTTACCTCTTGTGTTGCGATGTAATGATTATACCTCAGAAAATTTGGCATTCTGATTTTTCTTATAAATTTTTTAATTTATCTTTTATAAGACCTCTCAAAATATTGATTTTGTTAACACTTATCTTCAAAAAATCATTTGCTATTTTTTCACTAACGAGCTATAATTTCCCATATTTATTATCATTTTTGGAGACCTTTATGACTACAGAACAAATTACTGAACCTACTCAAAGCGAAACCACCACTGAAACAGAACTTGTCCTCGTTGAATGCGTCAGTTCTTTTCGTATGCGTTATCTCGTAGAAGTTCCTAAGGGACGTAAGGATTGGGCTTTAGATACTGTAACTTGTGAAGAAGGCAAAGAATTTAGCCAAAAGTTTATTGGTGAAAATATCGTTAGCCATAGAGTGGTAGATCACGATGAAGCCATTAATCTTTGTGATGAAGATAATGATTATTGTGCTAACTGGAGTGAATCCAAGAAAGAAGAAGTTTTCTTTACTAAATGGGACAAGCATTCTTAAGCCAATAATCAAATTAAAAAGGGGATATTTATGAATATTAAATCTGCAAACGGGGTGTCTGGTCACTTATTGAGAACTTTCAATCCTGGTGGTTGTGAATATGTCTTCCGTGTTTATAACGGTGATGGCACATTTACCGATTACGATTTAATTCATTGCGATTTGCATGTCACTATTGATGACCCAGATGCAGCTTTTTATCAAAAAGATGAGAATACTTATCTAGATCACTCCCCAGAGACTTTGGGGATCAAGGAGCAGTTAGATGAAACAACCTAACACAGAGGAAATTGCAAAAAAGAGAATCAGTTATGAAGAGATGAAGAAGAGTGCTGAAGAACTAGATAAGAAAGCTTACAAAAAGTTTAAAAATCTTCAAAAAAAATTAACTGATTCTGAAGGCTTCTTGGATGAAGACGGTTATCCTACAGAAAGCTGCTTAAAATTAATCAGTATTTGGCACTGGTCAGAATTAGAATCTTGTTTTACCTTCATTAAATCTATTTGGCATCTCGCGTCGTGGGGCTGGTGTGAAGAAGATGGCGGTCATGACACATGGCTAAACCAAGGAGTTGCTTCCAACATTCATCGTTATCACATATCTACAGCAGGGTGGTCTGGTAATGAATCTATTATCCGAGCAATGCAAAAAAATATGATGCTTTGGCACTCTTGTTGGGTTCAATCACGACGAGGCGGCCATTATATTTTTGAATTGGAAAAAGAAGAAGATAAAGTGTGAAACTTCACCTTCTTTTCTGCTATAATTTACTTATTAACAAAAGTATTTCCCCTTGACCGCATAGGAGCTAATTATGGAATTTTTTACCATTCAAAACTTTACTGACAATCAACTTATTCAAGCTCAAGGTATTGATATCATGAAGATGAGCAAAGCCTTTAAGGTGATTGAAAAGCAAACCGATTTTAAGACGGTGGATAGCATCATGCCACTTAACTTTGTTTTTATTGAACCTTCTTATACGGTTTCTCCAAATGATGTTGTTTTTTCCTATAAAGACAAAAACATGTCTTTTCTCTTGATGAACCCAGATTCCGTTGCAACACTTACAGATATTCAGAATAATGTTTTTTATTGTGCAATCCATGAAGGTGTGCTTAATGTGACTTCGGATAAACTCAAACTTGAAAATACTCTTTCAAAGAAAACCTTTCAATCTGATGATGTCGTTGTCGCCAAGGCGATTGACTGGCTGGATAATGGACGGGTTGGACTTTCATCTGCTACGATGTGTGCTACATTCTTTCCTCAACTTAAAAACCATCACAAGCTGCGGGATAAATATGATTTTGATGACAACCTTGAAATCAATTGGCCTCACGATAACGGTGACTTTTCACGTTGCCAAAAATTCCTGGAGGCTGTTCCCGAAGTTAAGTCTCGCCTGCCAGAACTTAAATCACTTTGTAAGGAATGGAATAACCTCGTTGATAAGTGGGATGAGATTGCTGTTTTGATGGATGCTAATTCTGATGCAGCATATTCGCTTATTCGCTCTTGCCTAGATAAGAAATCACTTAAACCTTAGTAGTTTCCAAAACTTATTTTACCAACCCCTAAAGATTATTTTAGGGGTTGGTTATTGCCCTAAAAATAGCATTTTTGCATAAAGTAAATTATTTTAATAAAATAGCTAAATGAAGAATAAAAAAAATCTAGTTAATATTACCGAAGAATTCATTCAAAATAATTTTATTATGATAGTATCTTGTAGTGATAAAATTAGTCCCGATTGGAACCAGTTCCCAAAAGAAGAATACTTTGATGAAATGAACTTGTCTATAAACTTTTATATTCCTACTCAAAAAGTTTCTCAAGTCTTTTATGAATTAAGTTTTTCATATAATTTTGAGTTTTATCATCAAGGTAATGGAAAATGTGAAATTGTCTTCAATGATAGCAACTATCCGACATTGAACCTGGCTTTATATGATTTAACAAATAAAGATAACATAGAACCTCCCTCAATATTTAATCAAACAGCACCTATTAGAGAAATAAACTTTCTAGATTTTGCTACAGCACAATCTATTCATTATTTCCAAGAAGAATTTGCAAAAATTGATGAAAAATTCTTTTTTAATTCAACTATTAACAAGAAAAAAGTGGATTTAAATCAAACACTACTAAAAGGACTAAAAACTAATTTCCAAAAAGAAATTATTTCTGTTGTTACTAAATTAATAGATGGTGATAACAGCTTTATCCTTAAAAGATTTTCTCATATAGAAAAAGCCGAATTAGAAGATCTAATTACTGATTTAAAAAGTACTGATACCCTATTTAATTATTACGAATTAAATAAAAAGTTAAATTCAGATAGAGCTACTGCTCAAATTAAAAAACATAAGATTTAATTTTAAAAATAACCCAAAACAAAACTCAAACATCTTGTTTAATTTACAATTTTAAGATTATAATAATTAAAATTTTTGGAGATTTTATGTTAGGTTCTATTTTAGGTGATTATTTAGGCAGTAAATTTGAAAAAGTCCCCAAATATCCTCAAAGGCAAGAATGTGCTATTACTGATGATTCTTGGTTGAGTTTTGCTCAATTAGATTGGCTTAACCAATTAGACCTTAGTAAATTTTCATATCTCCTCAAAAACCACCAAAGATATGAAAGCAAAGATTACCCACTGTTTGTTAACGAGCTAGAATTACAGGCTAGAAAATATATCCTTAAATGGTTTGATATTGCCAATAAGTATTATCAAAATAATGATGGTTTCTTGCCAGGATTTAGTAAAGGCATGTATCTATGGGCAGAAAAAGAAAGAACGAAGACAGCAACTAGAGAAAAAAGAAAAACAAACACTAATGGTTGTCTAATGAGAAATTCACCGATTTTTTCTTATGCCAAAAAACACAATCTTAACTTAAGTGAAACTATAGAATTAAGCCTCATTTTTGCAAAAACCACTCATGATTCCGAAGAAGCGATAGAAAGTGTTAGGCTTCATACTGCTTTTGGTTTTTTGGGCTATTCAAATGTAATCAATCTTGGTAATTACAAGAGTGCTTTAACTTCTGATGACTATTCCCTATTAACCCTTAAAAACCCCATTGTTTTTTCTAAACTCAACATCAAACCATTGGATTTTTGGTTAGAAGAGAAAAAAACTAAAGGTTTTATTTGGGATGCTGTTAGCTCTTTAAATATTGCTTTTTCGGCAATTTATTTTTCATCTTCTTATGATGAATTTATTGATTTTTGTTGCAAGACAGAAATGGATACCGATACTTATGCTGCTATTGGTGGCGATATCGCTGCTAAAATTTTCAATACTGAACTTCAGTTAGATCATTTAATGGCTCATATAGCACAATATCCAGAAGTGATTACTTTACTTCATAAAAACTAATTAAAAAGGGGTTCAATAAACCCCTTTTATCCACCTTTAACAATAATTTTAAGCATTGTAGTATTTGTCAAAAAACTTCAACATCTCCTCTTGGGTAGGTTCCTGCTTTTCAGCTTCTGTTGGCTTTTGATTGTCTTGTTTTTGTGTCATTCTTTTATCCTTTAAAAGGAATCATTATAGCACTTTTAAATCCACATCTCATTAAATTTAAAATCTTTTAAAAATTAAGGCTCAACCCAAGCCATAGATTGTTCCTGTTCTTCTTCATCTTCTTTGTATTCAACGATTGTATAATCTACACAATCATATCCTTGGAAACCGTTCATTTGATCCCAAATACAAGAGCGATGCCAGGCTGCAAATTCGGCAAAGTCTGCTCCAATTTGTGCAACTGTAACCTCCCACATCGGCATTTGAACAATGACCCCATCCTTAAAATCACAACGAGTTCCAGAAAAAGTCAGACCATTATTGGAAGAGTGCAGGAAAGGCTTTTCATTCAAAAATTTACTCATATAAAACTCCAGTAGGTGATGTGTTTCTGAAGTCTATAGTATAACACACATTCCTACTATTTATTAGAACAAATCAAATAAAAAAGCCTTGCAAAATACAAGGCTTTAAAATTGGCATCTAGGCTATTTTAGAACTCGCCTTGACCCTTATCATTCTTATATAAAATGTCCGCACGACGATTTTCAGCCCAAGCTTCTTCAGTGCTTCCTACAGCTTTAGGCTTTTCTTTACCTAAACTCACGGCTTCAACTTGTTCTTCTTTAGCACCCAATAACACTAAGCTTTTCTTAACTGCTTCAGAGCGTTTTTGACCCAGTGACAAGTTATACTCAGTTCCGCCACGTTCATCAGTATTTCCTTGAATTAATACCTTGAAATTCTTATTGTTATTCAAAAACTTGGCATGAGCAGAAATTAACTCGCCATACTTTGTGTCTACTGAAAACTGGTCAAAGTCAAAATAAACACTTCTCTTTGAGAGGACACTATTTTTATCAGTGAGTTCTTTAGGAAGCCCACTCGCATCCACATCACCAACAACCACACTAGCTATCTTGTTTGTTCCTTCATTTCCATTATTTGCTGAAGTTGCCCCATCACTATTAATTTGAGTTGATGAACAAGCTGCTAATACTGTAGAAATCAATAAAGGCATAATTAATTTTTTCATTTAGTTCTCCATTTTTATAAAATTTAAAAAGACCATTCTAAATAAAAAAATAATTTTGTAAATACCCTAATTTCATTAAAGCCTATGACATTTTTAGATTTATCATTTTTTCGGATGACATAGGGAGCTATCCAATAAAAAAAGCTAGCACTTTTTGCTAGCCTTGTTTGTTTTTATCTGGTAATTAAGCCAAATACCAATTTAGTGTTTTAAAATTTCTTTTTGCAAATTCTAGTGCTTTACTTACATCAATAGTGGCAAATTTAGTGACATATTTATTTCCATTTACTTTGCACTCTACTTTAACCCAATTTTTATCTGCACTTGATGTTCCTTCTACTTGATACACCTTAAAATCATCAATACCACTGACTTCGTTTGCAAAATTTGTTTTACCCACAATTACTCCTAGTTGTTGAAAAAATAATTATATCGCACAAAAAAAACAAACATGCAATATAACTTAAAAAGTTTTTTAACTTTTTATGATACTTATCAAAAACTATAACTGTTTTTATTCTTTTTTATTAATCACGATTTTTCCATCTTCAACCTTAATATTCAACACATCTCCTTCTTTCCATCCTGTTTTTTCAATAATTTCAGGGGGGATTTTAAAGAGAATATTCTCTGGGTCTCCAGGAATTTCTTCAAAAATTTCACTTGATTCAAAAATTGTTTTTTCCATCTCACTCTCCTTTTTCATCTAACCAAATTTTATTATTTAATTCATCGTATTCAAAAGCTCTTCCGTTTACTGTAAATGGCTCTTGGGGGTCATAGGGCAAACCAAGTTGCTCAAGCATTTTGTGCTTAACCATTAAATTAGGGCTTCTATGAGCATAAGTATCTTCAAAACCCATAATAATACCTACCTCAGCAACCGCACCACTCCGACACACACCAGCCATACAGTGTACAACAACATCTCTTTCTTCTTGCAGAGCCATCTTTAATATTTGACCCAATTCGTTGGCTTGCTGATCGGTAATTTTTAAATGGTGCTTATAGTTATGGTTTTGTTCTATGTCTAGAAATTGAAACCGATATATTTTATCAAACTTTTCTTGAGGTTTTGGGAATTCCACACCAGGGTCAACAATTTGAATTAAAATGGTTTTATCATTTACTTCTAAATGATAGCCACCCTCTACATCAGTGAATGAAACATTTTCAATTTTAGGCATTTTATTTTTCCAATCAATTGTTTAGGATTTTAACACTAAAATTTACTTTTAACAACTTATCAACACAATATAGAGAATAAAGCTATTAATATATTTATTGATTTTATCATTTCATCTATGTTATTATCACAATTCTTTTTAAATGGGTGCTTAATGTCAATTCAAAATGAATCAATAGCAGCAAACAAGAAATTTAATCAAAATGAAATTCATACAATTTATATTGTTCCTAAAAATCCTAATAGCTTAGAATTAATTAGAATTTTGACTTCTTGCAAAATCAATACTCAAGAAATGTCTGACCTAATTAATAATAGACTCAAATCATTAAATCACAGTAAAGAACATATATGGCTAGTTGGTGATAATATTTTTTATACCATTGATGAAAATAAATGTATTATCCAAAAATCTAACGGTAACTCCTATAACCTAGGTTTGGGAAGGATAGACATTAATACACAATATGAACCAAGCAATGAAAAGATAAGCTTTGATATTCAATTAAATCATTTATCCCAATAGTTACTCTTTCCATATAAATTAAAAACAAAAAAGGGCATAATAACTATGCCCTTTTCTCATTAAATCAATAAATAATTATTGTTTTACGGCTTCTAGAGAAATTGTGATAGTCACATCATCACCCACATTAGGAGCATATTGACCTGCATTAAATTCTGAGCGCTTAATTACTACGGAAGCATCTGCACCAATAGCATCTTTCTTTAACATTGGGTGTTGCATTGCCAAGAAACGATTAACCTTGAGGGTCACTTTCTTTGTTACACCCTTAATGGTTAAATCACCTTGAATTTCTGATGGCTTATCACCGACGAAAACAACCTTGCTAGATTTAAATGTTGCCTTAGGATATTTCGCAGTATCCAAGAAATCCTTACCCTGGATATGCTCATTAAACAATGCAAATCCAGTGTTTACAGAAGTCATATCAATGGTGACATCAACAGAACCAGTTTTCGCAACAGGGTCAAATACTACGGTGCCACTTGTCTTGTCAAAACGGCTTAATTGAGTTGAATAGCCCAAGTGATCGTATGAGAAACGAGGGAAGGTATGTGCTTGATCAATTGCATAGGTTTGTGGTGCAGCAAAAGCTGGAACAGATACCATTAATGCAAGAGCTATAGTTGAAAGTTTTTTCATCATTTTGTTTTTCCTTTTAAAAATTATTTATTTTAATTGTTCATTAAAAGCTGATTCAAGTTGCTCTTCCGTGGCACCCATTGCCAAACCTTCAACAAAAATGAATTTAACATCAGTTAAACCAATAAAACCCAAGTTCATTTTCAAATGGTCTTCTTGGAAAGTTATGCCATTTTCCTTGTATTTACCACCACGAGTAATAATCACATAGACCTTTTTACTTCCAACAAGTCCAACAGGTTGTCCTTGTTCATTGTATTTGAAGGTAACACCCGCTTTAGTAATGGCATCCAAATAGTTTTTCAATGTGGTTGGGATAGAGAAGTTATACATTGGGGCAGCAATTACTACAGTATCAGCAGACTTCAACTCAGCAATTAAAGTATTGTGTTCTCTAGAAACCAAAGAGGTTGGATCTTGCAACTCTCCCAACACAGCACCACTTAATTGAGTAACTGGATTTGCAGAAACATCACGCACCACCACGGTGTCACCTGCTTTTTTTAATTGCTCAACTAATTTGGAGGTGTATTTTGAAGAAGCTGAATTTTGTCCTAAAATGGATGATTTGATTTGTAATATTTTCATTTTTTTTCCTTTCAAATTAAATTACCTGACTAATATAGTCTTATTTTTGAGTTTTAACAAGTATGTTTTTTTGAATACACCATTCCAATTTTTGCAACAATCAATTCTTTAGTGTTCAATAAAAAAGAACAAAAAATATTCTTATCAATAAAAAAGCCCCTTTCGGGGCTTTGTCTCTTCTGCCTTACTTTTTATTACTTCACACTCACCATACCCTTGAAGTCGGTTGGGATAATAATCGTATTGACCTTACCCGCAGCCACAGCCTTAGCAATTTCCATATTTGCCATCGCATTCATGTAAGGAATTGCTTGAGCATTACTGTTAAGGGTTTGAATACGAATAGCTTCTTGCTTTGCAGTTTCCACTTCCACAGACTTTGCACGAAGTTCGTTTTGTGCACGAACCACAGCATTTGCTGAAGCAACAATATCATCAGCGGGAAGAGTATTACGAACTTGGATTTGAGAAATCGTCAAAGCCGTTTCAAGTCCTTCTTCCTTCAAAGCTTCGCTCGTAAGACGCTTGATTTCTTGTTCAAGCTTATCACGGTTATCAGCCACTTCCAAAGCCTTGTATTGACGAACCGCCTTATATGCTGCTGAATTCAGCACGGTAGACATATAGTTATACATCAGATAAATTTCATCTTTATCCGTTGCATGGAAGGCACGGCTTTGCTTCGTCCAAAGACTTGAAACTGAAGCAGGGTTAACTTCGTAAACTGCGGTCAGGTCAAAATCCTTCAGAGTGCTGTTATCTGAAGTTTGCGGAGTCTTGTTTTCCAGTGATACGGCAATAGATCGAATTTGGAAGTGCAGCACATCACCAATAATGGTTTGGTTGAGTGAACCCGGTTGAAGTTCCTCATCAGCAATCGTCTTGTCCCACTTCACTCGCAGACCGACCTCACCTGTTTCAACACGAGCACAACCCGTTGCCAGAGCAGCCACAGCAACCATTGCAATAGTGATATAACGCTTAAAATTCATGTAAATTCTCCTTAGTAAATTAAAACAACCACACAATTAGGGACAAAATCCCGAAACTCATTGAAGCACAGATTATAGCATACAAAGCAACATTCCGCACAACAATTTTATTTTCTTTTTTAACCGCCAAAAAAGAGGCGATACCAACAAAGAAAATTCCAAAAAGGATGAAAAATGTAATAATTTGTTTAATCACTTAATTTTACCCTTTCTGTTATTTGATGAAGTAATTCTAACATGGTTTTAGAGCTTTTGTGAACTTTTTAATTATTTTTTTGACTTGCTTTTTTATCACTAGAAGTGTTAAACTCAAGAAAACTATATTATATAACAAGGCTTAGTATGAATTGTCCCAATTGTGGTAAAGCACTCGTTTTTTCACCAGAAAAGAATCAACTCCACTGTGAACAATGTGATAAAACTCAAAAAGTGGAGTCTGAGAAAGCTTTAGGCAAAAAGCCACTTACTCAACAAAATGATTCTATTCCTGTTAACTCCGATGTTGTTCATTGTGACTCTTGTGGGGCGGATAGTGCTTTAAATGGTAATATTTCTAAAAATTGTTCTTATTGCGGCTCTCCTGTTGTTAACAAAAAAACGATTGGTGTTCATAGACCAGACTCCATTATTCCTTTTGCCGTTAAAAGAGAACTTGCTCAAAAAAATATACAAAAATGGTTAAGTAGCTTATGGTTTGCTCCTAATGCTCTTAAAAATTTTGCAAAAGCTAATAACATTAATGATATAAAAGGTTGCTATATCCCCTTTTGGCGTTTTGATACCCAAACAAAAACTTACTATGAGGGAGAGCGTGGCGATTATTATTATGTTCAGAAAACTGAGATTGTAAATGGCAAATCTGTTAGCACTAGAGAGAGAAAAACAAAATGGAAAAATGTGTCGGGTAATTTAAATAATTCTTTTAACGATGTCTTGGATTTGGCTCAAAAAAGTATACCAGAACATCTCGTGGATGATTTGGAACCTTGGCATTATCAAAAAACTATTAAATTTGAAGAAAAATATCTATTAGGTTTTGAAACCCTTTTAATCAACAAAAAACTTGGAATTTCTTGGGATGTTGTTAAAAACAAACTGAATTCCCATGTTCAAAACTTGGTTCGTAAAGATATCGGTGGTGATGAGCAAAAAATTCATCATATTGAAATTACCCACTCTAATGAAAAATATGACCAAATTTCTCTACCCTTATGGATTGCCGCTTATCAGTTTAATAATCGTATCTTTAGAGTTTGTGTCAATGGACAAACGGGTAAAATAGATGGAGAAAGACCTTACTCTGTTATCAAGATTATTTTATTTATTTTGGCGATTATCCTAGTTGGTTTAGCTGTCAATGAACTAGGTCATCATCCAGCCCTTATGAACTCAACTAGCATCAATATTCAATAAGATTATTATGAATAAAAAATAACCCAACTCCAAGAGTTTTGTTTTAATTTACTTTAGCTCGTCTAGGATTTCCATCACATTAGGGAATTCAGTTTGTTCTTTGGTGTCGTCATCTATAGCAGCGGCGATAATCATATTGAATACAATTTGTGCTTCCACACCATAAGTCTTAATCACTTGATTAACTTCCTCCTGGGTGGGACATTCCCACAGTAGGTTTGCTAACATCACTTGCTTGGTATTTTGAAACTGGATTTGCATGAAGGTCTCCTTTTTATCTTAGGGACATTCTACCATGACTTTTATACTTTGATGGAAATTTTTCTGAACCGATACCATTTTCCGTTAAATTTTTTTAAGTAGGTATTTTTCTTTCTATCCCTATATTCAATACTATAAATAATTAAGAAGAAAGTTGCTAATACTAGAAAAGCAATATCGTATTGTGTTAAGAATTGGTGAACATAACTTTTTTCACCAAAAATCATTCCCATACTTTTAGGATAAATCAACCCAAGCAAGCCAACCACATACATCCACATTGAAACCTCTAATGCTCCTGGAAAACTTGCCTTATATAAATTAGGTGGTAACTCTTTTTTCATCAGAACCTCAGTATAAAAACATTAGAAGTCCTTCTACCCAAGGTAAAAACTCTAACACACTACCACTGGTTTCTGGTGTATTTTCAATCATATCTTTGATGCTGAAAATTCTTCTAATAATAGATTGAATATCTTCTGGAGAATGACCATTCTTTTTTATCATACCTCCAATTTCCATTTTTAAAAAAACGAGGCTTTGAAACATTTCAGACATTTCGCTCACCTTGCCATCAATAGACAACTGCATCTTGTTTACACACTGTATGCATAACTCTAATATTTGTCTATTTTTAAAGTCTTCAAAAGTTGAATCGAAATTCTCATCCATGTTGATTCTCCAAATTTTGGGTAGTTATTCCCAAACCTTTCTTTTAAAATTTTTTACAAAACTATTTCTAATCTTTTTTATGCAATTTTGTCAAATCCATTTTTTTACAAAAACATCCTTAGTGCTGTTGCGCTTAAAAACAATATAAACATCTTTATTGGAAATAGGTGTTCCATCTTCTAATGTGCAATTGACATTTTCTTCGCCAACCTTTTCAGTCAACAACCAATTAGTCACAACCACCTTTTTCCCATCTTTTGTTTCAAACCCCATGTCTAGCACACCATAGCCACCCGTTAAATAAGGGAGTAAATTGCCCATAAAATCATCTCGGCGTTCTACACCAAAATTATCAATAATATATTGGTTTAAATTAACCCTTTCACCTTCGGGAATAACAATTAAGTCTTCCATCACTTTTTGGATATTATCTGCTAACCATTGACCGTTCTCAGGATTAAATTTAGCCATTGTTTGAAAAGTGTCTATTGCAATTTTTACTAGACCATTCATTTTATTTTCCTTATATAAATTTTCTCGCATTATAACATGATATTTTTTAATTTGTCATCTTATTCCATTTTTGCTTTTTTAATTTTCTTTCTATAAGAATAGCTTATTAAATAAATCAATTGAATTAATTATGAATGAAGCCGATATACTCTTTACATTATTTCTTCCCATTTTAGAGAACTTCTTCTATATATTAGAAAATGAGAATATTGCTATTTGGTTAGTTTTATTAGTTCTTCTTTTTGCCCTATCTTCCAGCTTGCCTATTTTTTCAGATTTAGATTTTTTTGATTTTGCCAGCCCCATTATCAATATTATTATAATTATTGCTACTTTATATTTTTTTGGGGCAACCCCTTTTATTCTTTTTCTTGTGATTGCTCTCTTTGTGGTTGCTTCAATTATGTATTTGGTAAAAAACACCAAAAAGAGAAGAGAACATTATAAACATTTGGATTTTGAAAAAGTGGCATTAAAAATTTTATTATTTATTTTGATTTTCTTTATTTCATTCAATTATCTCAAAGGAGATCATACTCCTGTTCAAAGAGTTTCACCAAAATTTGATGATACAAAAGAATTTACACCACTTATGCTAGAGCCTATTCCCGAAGAAAAATTAGAACCACTTCCACCAGAAGAGAGTGCCGAACAAAAATGTTTGAAAGATCCTGTTTGTGTTCAAAACATCATTCAGAAACAAAATATTCAACAGAATAATCAACCTAAAAACATTACCCCCACTCCTTCCATTCCTCAAGACCCAAGAATGGTTCCACAGCCTTTACCTAACACACAAGAAAAAAGAGAGGTAACTCCTAAGAATTACCCCTCTCAGCCAAAACAACCCGAAACAATACAAAAATCAGTTCCGAATCAAGGACAACCTCCTCAACAACAAAAAAGTTATTCTGTTCCCACCTTGTTGCGCTAATTACTTTTTCACACATTGCATATCCAGGACACCATTTTGAATATTCTGGATATGTTCGCCATCGTTTCGCTTTTTATTCATGGCATTAATGGTAATCTTAGCTGCTTCACAGCTTTCCTTGCTTTCAAATTCTTGCAAGGTGACTCCAGTGTAAGTAATAGGGAAACTGTTTTTAGCGGTTCCAGCACCTGCTGCGATAGAAAGAACGATAAGAATCCACATATTTCACCTCTTCTTTTTGACTGTTTCAATGTGTTCATTTTACCATGGAACTTAAAAAATGTACAGAATTTTTGATTTTTGTTTTAATTTTGTCATAATAACTTGATGTTTATTTAGCACTAATTATGAAACTTTTAAAAATTGCACTTTTTTCATTATTAACTCTTTCCTCATCTTTATCTTTTGCAGAAACTCAAGGGGAATACAATATGAGAATGTATGACACAAATTATCCAAATTCTGACCCGATAATTCGTGAAGTAGAACTTTATTTAAATAATAATCTTGGACGTCTTAGCCAACAAGAGATTAAAGATGCTGAAAACAGAAGAATGCAAAGAATTACTTATTTAATGAAGGTTAAATATTTTGATATTACTGGGCAAGCTAATGCCCCAATTAATAGAACGGTTGTCCAAGCACCCAATAAGCCGATTAACACTCCTATTAAAACAACACAGTCGAACCAAACTTCTCAACATTCCCATGCTGCTATTCAAAAATTACCCGTTCAAAAACCAGTTCAGAAAGAAGTGCAACCACAAAATGATATTCAAGGTAAAATTCCAATGTTATTTAGATAAGCATTATTGATTAAACTTGTTTTTTGTGATTGACTATTTTTAATAACCTTCTTTATATCTTATGCAATATTTATCTTTTATTTTAAAAAGACTTGTTCTTTCTCTTGTTTTTACAGGAATTATCTTTGCAATTATTTCTTTTTGGCTAAAAGTTCCTCTTCAAGATTTCTTAAATAATTCAAAATATTGGATTATCCCATTGGGAGTTGCTTATTTAACCATTAATTTTGAACGCTTATTTCACAGCATTTTAAGTAAAATAATTTTTACAGGTATTCTTATTTGGGGTGGCTACACTTATTTCCCTTCTTTAATGAAGTATGTTGAACCTTATGTTGGTCATTACACAAAAGATATTATTAGTACAGATAAATTATTATCTAGTGCGAACAAGTTTGTTAATGAGCAAAAATCTCCTAATCAATCCCCACCTGTTGAGGAAAGAAAAAAAGAAAATTTAGCCATTCAAGAGCAACAAGAAAAAGAAGAGGCTAATAAAAAAGCATTGCCTCAATCTCTTTCCGTTGATTTTACTGGAATACCTAGAGACGAAATTGCTGAAAAGATTCAAAAACTACCTTCTAAAGATTTAGAAACTCTTGCTAAAATGCCTTTAAATCAAGTTTCTGAAATCGTTCAAATGGCACCAGTGGAAGTTCAGAATAAATTGTATCAAATGGGATTTAATGCTCAAGACCCACTAGCAAGTATTCAACAAATTGTTGGAAGAAATAAAAATCAGCAAAGAAATGCTATTCAAAATCTATTGAGATAATTAAGGTTTATTTCTTTTTGCACTAGGCACATCTTCTTGTTGGGGAACTTCTATCTCAACTGAAAATTCTTTATTGAAACTTGTGTTTTGAGATAGGTCGTAAATCTTGCTATATCCTCTTGGATTACAAATCACCCTTGTTCCCTCAAAGTCATAATCAAAAGAACTATGGGTGTGTCCATGCACCCAATAATCTGAAAATCCTACTAGCTCAGGTAAATGATTAACCCAATAGGCACTGTGTAGACCTTTTTTATATTGAGGGTCTAATGATTGCTCTGTAGGTGCAAAGTGTGTGACGACAAATTTAGGAAGTTGAGTTTCTCTCTTTTTTAATTCATATTCTAAAAAATCATAGGCTTTATTAAATTCTTTTTCCATATCTTCTGGTGTCCAAGAAGAATGTTTTTGGTTATAGCCCTCATTACTCATTTTTTTAAATATATAAGTAAAATCTACCACATTAAATTTACACCATTTTTTAACTTCTTCTTTATAAGTTATTCCTTGACCTTCAAAATTACTCCAAAGGGTGGTGCCTATAAAGCGAATACCCTCAATATCAATAGCTTCGTTTTGTAGAACATGTAAATTAGAAAATTCTTTTTCCAATTCTTTAAGATCAGTCATTACCTGGTAGTCTCTCTTACCTTCATATTCATGATTGCCTGGCACATAAACAATTTTAACTTCAGGGGGAACATTGTATTCAAAGAACCTGGGAAGAATAGAAAAGTCCTGGCTAATATCGCCAGCCAGCACCAATATATCGCAATTTAAATTTTCTAATTTCATATTAGAGCTTTCTAAATGCAGATCGCTCAATATGGTTACTTTCTTTTTCATTTCTATTCCTTCTTATTATTTGTCTTATTTAATATTTTTATTTTGATGAAAAAGATTAATCATTTGGGCTTCTTTTTCACTAAACCCTATTTTTGAATTTGTTAAAATTAAATTTTTACAATCTTTGGGGAATAGAACTGGCATGTCATCTATTGCAATCCACTGATTGTCTTTAATTTTATTTTCTTTATTGAATGCCATAATTTCTTGATATCTCACATGTTTGTAACAATCTCTTATGACTGGTGTTTTACCAATGCATTTATCCCGAATACTTTCAGGCATATATTTGGCGAGCCTTTCTACAGAACTGTATTCCCTCCAAGAAGTTGAGAAAACAATATTGATGTCTTCTAAATCTTTTATGGATTGTGCAAAGTATTCTGCACAACTGAAGGCTTGTTTTCCTTCTGGATGCATTACACCATCAAAATCAAGAAAAATATATTTTTTGTTCATTTTAGGATTGTAATTCATTTTATTTTATATTTCAATCGTTACTGATGTATAATAATATTTTATTTTAGGTGTACAAATGATTATTAATGCCACTTGTTACGATAACGGAAGAAAACTTTTTGAGTTGTCTCCAGAACAACTTCTTACTTTTACTCCAAAAGAAGACCAATTTTTTTGGGCGGCTGTCGCAGAACCTACTGAGGAGGAATTAAAATTATTATTTTCAAAGGTTAAGGTTCATGAATTGGCTTATGAAGATTTAATTCATGGTAATCAAATTTCTAAAGTGGAAGAATATGATGAAGATTTGTTTGTTGTTTTAAAACAAATAAAATTAATTAACAGTGAGCTTTCTTTTGGTGATATTTATGTGTTTGCAGGCTCTAATTATGTCATTTCTGTTAGAAAAGGGGCTGGAGATAGTTTGACCAGCACCAGAATGCTTGTTGAGAAAAATCATGCACTTCTGCAAAAAGGCTCTGGTTATGTTCTTTATGCCATTATGGATACTGTGGTTGATAGATATTTCCCCGTCATTTCTTTGTTGCAAAAAGAAATAGATGTTTTGGAAGACCAGATTTTTCAAAAATCGGATGATACCTCAAAAGAACAACTCATTGAAAAACTTCACCACTTTAAAAGAAATCTTCGTGAGGTTCAAAATACCATTAGTCCTCTGCTGGATTCTGTTCATAAATTATTTGGCGGTAGAGTTCCTCCAATTTGTGATGGTTTGGATAATTATTTTAGAGATACTTATGACCATTTAACTAGAATGGATAATTCTTTGGACAACTTGGCTGAGAGTGCAAATTCTACTATTCAAACTCATGTTGCCTTAATTACTATTGAGGAAAATAAAATCACCAAGAAATTAGCTGCCTGGGCTGCTATCTTTGCTACCGTCACTTTCTTAGCAGGTATTTGGGGAATGAATTTTTCTCATATGCCCGAAATCAATTGGAAATATGGTTATCCTTTTGCATTACTCACCATGTCTATGGTTGTTGTTGGTTTGAGATATCAGTTTAAAAAGGTCGGATGGCTTTGATTTAATCTAATGATTTAAAGAATTTCCACATTTCATCATTGGCATTGATTGCATTGCTTGCCTTTTTGTTTCTAAAATAATCTGCCCCAGGCCAAGAGTGTCCTCCATTCTCTGTAATACAAACTTGAATGTTTTGACCATTGGCTGTTTTATATCTATCACAAGTAACCTCTTCATTTTTTAATACATTTTCTTTTACATATCTTCCATCACTAAAGGATAGCCATTTATTGATGGTATTAGAGAGTGAATTAAAATTTGTAATTTTTGATTTTTCTACTGCTTTTTTTCCAGCACCACCTTCTAAAAGAATATTTTCATCGTCTCTTGCATGAATATGTATAATGTGTGGCAGCTTTTGGGGATTACAATCTTTTGTGTTATCTGTTCCAGCTATAGCAGCTATTGCCTTGAAGGTGTCTCCCATTTCACAAGCTAAACGATATGATATCATTGCCCCATTACTCATCCCAGTTGCATAAATTTTATTTTCATTGATGGAGTGGTTCTTTTTTAAATCAATTACCAATTCTTTTATAAACTTTACATCATTGATATTATTATCTCTTGACCACCCACAACAATTACCAGCATTCCAGTTTCCAAATAATTCTCCTCTTTTTGAAAGTCCGCTTGGAAATACTGCAATAAATTTTTCTTCATCTGCTTTTTTTAATATACCATATGTTTTTGCCATATGGTTCATATTTCCACCTCCACCATGGAGTGCTACAAGTAAGGGGTATTTTTTATTTTCACTATAACCCTTAGGGAAATACACCAAATAACTTCTTTCCTTGTCGTCTATTAAAATCTTTTTGTTTTCTAGAGTGTCTGCTTGAGCCTCTGATAAGAAAGAAAATAAAATTGTTACTAATATTAGTGGAGTTATTTTTTGTTTCATTATTTTCCTTATTGGGGTTAAATAAATTAATACTTGCTAAATAATTAAAATCAAATTTAAAATTTTTTTATAAACCTTCGTAAATAACAATAAGAACTTCTTTTCTAAATTTTTACAATCTTGACGATGTGAAACTTTTTTGTTAAGTGTTTTTTGAATTTAGGAATTAAATCTTATGAAAAAACAAAAAGTTGCCACCGTTCTTTTAGCTTGCTTACTCTCCAGTATTTCTGGGGTTGCATTTTCTGCTGAAAGAATTAAAGACCTCGCCGCTATACAAGGTATTAGAAATAACCAGTTGGTAGGATATGGTCTTGTTGTGGGTCTTGATGCTACAGGTGATCAAACAACACAAACTCCTTTTACCACTCAAGGCTTGGGTAATATGCTTACTCAATTAGGTATTAGTATGCCTCCAGACCAAGTTGCAAAACTTCAACTTAAAAATGTGGCTGCTGTTATGTTAACAGCAAACCTTCCTCCTTTTGCTCAACCAGGTCAACAAATAGATGTCACTGTTTCTTCTGTTGGTAATGCAAAAAGTTTAAGAGGTGGCACTTTAATTATGAGCCAACTTAAAGGTGCCGATGGACAAATTTATGCTGTTGCCCAAGGTAATGTATTAGTAGGTGGTGTAGGTGCTCAAGGGGGTGGCTCAAAGATTTCTGTAAATCATTTGTCTGCTGGTAGAATTCCTGGCGGAGCTACAGTTGAACGCTCTTTAAACTCAACAGTTGGTCAAGGTAATACTGTTTTTTATGAATTAGCTCAAAGTGATTTTGGCAATGCTAGAAAAATTGTTAGGGCTATTAATAATGCAAAAGGAACTGGAACTGCTCGCGCATTAGATGCAAGACGTATCTCTGTAAATACTCCTACAGATGAAGATGATAAGGTAAGTTTTCTTGCTGATATTGATGAATTAACTATTGATGCTGTGGCTGGAGTTGCAAAAGTTACCATCAATCCAAGAACAGGTTCTGTAGTCATGAATCAGAAAGTAACCATAGAACCATGTGCTATTGCTCACGGTTCATTATCTGTTGTTGTATCTCAACCCAACAATGAAGGTGAGGCTACTGATATTCAAATCAAACAAGAAAATGGTAGTTTAATAAATACAAAAGCTGGTGCAAATCTATCTGATGTTGTTAAAGCATTAAATGCTTTGGGAGCAAATCCTTTAGATTTATTAGCTATACTTCAAGCCATGAAAGCAGCGGGTGCATTAAGAGCAGAACTTGAAGTACTATAACAATAATAAGGTGATAATATGGGTGTAAATAATATTAATAATAATCGTGCAGCTTATGATCCTAGAGTAGCACAAGACCTAAGAAATCAATTAAAATCAAATTCTCCTCAGGCGGCAAAAGCTGCTGCTGCTCAATTTGAAGCAATGTTTTTACAACAAGTTTTTAAAAGCATGAGAGATACTGTTCCTCAAGATGGACTTATCACTGGGGGTGATGGAGCACAACTCTATAAGGGATTATTAGATCAACAAATGGCACAAAATTTATCTTCCGTAAAGGGTGGTGTAGGATTTGCTAAACAAATAGAAGAACAGCTTGCAAGACAAATGGGAGCAGATCAAAGAACATATCCAGCAGGTGCAAAAGTTCCAACAATTAATAACGAACAACTTCTTCAAAATTTAATTAGCAATACTCGTGCTGGTAATTTAAATAGAAATTTAAATCCTTTACCCGATAATAAAAATCAAGTTAATACATTAAAATTACCTACACAAAATCAAGAACCAGCTAATCTTTACTTACAGAAAAACTCATTTAAACCAGTAAATAATAATTCATCTTTACCTAACTCCAGTAAGACAACCTCTCCTGTTGAAAATTCTAATTTATCCTCTTCAACCAGATTAAATCCAAATCAGTTCGCTCAAAAAATGTTAGGATATGCAACAGAGGCATCTAACTCTACAGGTATACCAGCACAATTCTTGGTGGGTCATGCTGCACTTGAAAGTGCTTGGGGAAATTCCGTTCCTAAAGGTACAAATGGTGAATCAAGTTTTAATCTTTTTGGTATAAAAGCTGGAAAAAATTGGACTGGTAAAACTGTTGATATTGTCACAACAGAGTATATTAATGGTGAACCTCAAAAGGTCGTTCAAAAGTTTAGAGCATATGACTCTTTCCAAGAATCATTTAATGATTATGCATCACTTTTAAGTAATTCATCTCGCTACGCTAAGGTTTTAGGAACACAAGACCCAGCACAATTTGCTTGGGGATTACAACAAGCAGGATATGCTACAGACCCAGCTTATGCTAAAAAATTAGCTCAAGTAATCACAGGACCAAGATTAAATAAAGCTGTTCAAATAGCATTTAATGACAATCAAAATCAAAACTCTTAATTTATTTATATTGTATTTTTTTGACTTATAAGAAATAATTTTTATATTATTAAAATATAATATTTCTTATAAGATTTTCATTCATGGATACATCAGACGATAGCTTTTTTGAAGAACTTGGAATATCTCAAGATGAGTTATTAGATCGTGGACTAGTTAAACAAGTAGAACCCAAAGAACTTATTGTTGCACATATATCAGATAATGGAATAGAACACTTATTAACACCCGAAGCTGCTATTAATTGGAAAAAAATGAGAGTAGCAGCAGCCTTTGATGGTATAGATATTTTTATTATTTCTGGATACAGATCTATTCAAAAACAAAAAGAATTAATCCAAAATAAATTAAATATGGGTTATAATATCAATGAAGTTTTAAAAGTTTTAGCACCACCAAGTTTTAGTGAACATCACACTGGTAAGGCTATTGATATATCAACAACAAACATAAAAGCACTTCAAGAAGAGTTTGATCAAACACCAGCCTTTAAATGGCTTACTGAAAATTCTAATCGATTTTATTTTAAATTATCTTATCCAAAAAACAACTCTACTGGATATATATATGAACCTTGGCATTGGTTTTTTTACCAATAAAAAATGTATATATACAAAATTTTATTTTTTATTAAAAAATCCCGATAAAACACTTCACTTTAAAAATATATATATACAAATCTTTATTTTAAGTTAAAAATAAAGATTGTTTTAATAAATATATTTGCTATAATTTTTGTATAACATTTTAAAAAAGGATACCAAAATGTCTAAACAAAAAGAAAAAATTGCAGACCCATTATTTGGAACTGAAGAACAAAAAGAAGCAGGTTTTTCTGAAAAATCTTGGATCATTATTAGTGCTTCAAGTGATGATAACACCTCTGTTTTTTATTACAACCCTGGTGTAGATAAATTTGAAGAATACGAAGACTTTAACCATTTTATTGAATCAAACATGGATGACTTTTGTTGCTCTGGTGACAATCCATCTATTCATAAAATTATAAAAGACAACTATGCTAGCATTAGTGGTTATTCTGGAAAAATGGTTGAGGATTTTGATGAAGAATCTAGAAAATCTTGGATGCAACCCGAAGGTTCTGCGGCAATAATGGAATTCTATAAAGGTGGACTTAATGAAGAAAAACTTAGAGAAGTTTTACAAAATATTCATAAAGACCTAGATAATCTTCAAAGCCAAGGAGCATATGAAGCAGCAGATAGTCATGAATATAATCAAGACCCATACAAATATTATGGAGTTAGCAGAAAAGATTTTTTATAAAATTAATTAATTTAAATAAGCCCTTAATTGGGCTTATTTATTTTTAAAAACAATTAAATATTATTGCTAAACCATAAAAAATATTTTATAAATAATCAAAATAAATATCAGGAAACCAACAATGAAACAAAAAATCTTAATTTTATCTTCGATTCTTTTTGCAGTTAATGTTTATGCTCAAGAAAAAAATATTAACAATACAATTTCTCAAAACACAGCAAAACCAATAGCACAAAATGTTCAAGACAAGCCATATACTCAAGAACAAATCAATACACTCAATAATCACTTATCAAAAAATGATTATCAAGAGTTTTTCGCATCCTTAAAACAATTTAAGGTATCACCAAATCACTATATTAATTTTTTATTAACCAAAAAACATGATGGCATTGTTCCAGTATATTGGTTAATTGCAAACCATTATGCTAAAGAAAAAAATGAATTAGAAACTCATAAATGGTTATATGTTTCTTTAATAATGACGCAGCAAGATGCTTATTTATGTAAAGATGAATCTGCCATGCAAGCAACAAATAAACTCATGGAGTTCTTTCCAGAGACAATTTATTTAACTAGAAATTCTCCAAATCTTATTAGCCAAGCAATGAGAGAAGTTATATTTTTTGTGCAAAATTTAAAGAAAAGAATTCATCCAGAATGGGCTTGTTATTACGGATCTGATAAGATAGATCCATCAAAAGGATTGTTAGTTAACGAATCAGAATGGGGTTCAAGAAGAACCTATATTTTTAACAGATTCGTTGCAAGATATCAAAAATAACATAACTTATCTTATCAGGATTAAAACAACCCACAATTTAGTGGTTTTTTCTATTTTTTCTTAATCACAAAACTAGTTTAACCAAAATAATCAAAAAACTCAAAAATCATTGACAATTAAACAAAATGCATACTATAAAAAAATAAAAGTTGTAAAAAATCAAAATGTAAAATTACCCCGTTACTATGTACAAAAAAATCATTTGAGTAACACCTCTTATTTTTATAATCTGTTTTTATTTTAAAATAAACTTAAAATAAATAAAAAAACACACCCCGAAAGAATGCGTTACCTTAGTGTTACTCCTACAACTTAAAAGGGGTTAAATTACCCAACTAATTGGTTCTTTATTGTTTTTTTCAAGATATTTATTTGCTTCTATAAAATGATTATTTCCCAAAAAACCTTTGTAAAAAGAGAATGGAGATGGGTGTGAAGATGTTAAAATTAAATTCTTTTTTTCATCAATAATTTTCTTTTTTTCTATTGCATATGCTCCCCATAACATAAAAACTTTTTCAGAAAAATCATGTGAAATTCTAAAAATTATTTCGTCAGTAAATCTTTCCCATCCATAATTTTTATGAGAACCAGGTGAAGATTTATTAACAGTTAAAACACTATTTAGAAGTAAAACTCCTTGTTCAACCCATGGTAATAAGTCACCATTTTTATAATCCATATTACACCCAAACTCTCTTTCAATTTCTTTATAAATGTTTTTTAATGATGGTGGAACTTTTATATTTTTCTTCACCGAAAAAGCGAAACCGTTTGCTTGATTTTCACCATGATATGGATCTTGACCAATAATAATAACTTTAACTTTATCAATATTAACACAAAAAGAATTAAACCAATCTTCTTTTTTTGGATAAATTATTTTATTATTTTGCTCTTCTTTTTTTAACATGAACATTAATTTTTTATAGTAATCTTTTCTATATTCTTCCTCAAAAATTTTTTTCCAACTATCATCTACTTTCATTTAAATCTCCTAAAATTATTTTTTATTTACTATAAATAATCTAAAACAAAACCGCAAACAAGTAAACATCTTATAAGAATATAAAAAATTTTTAAAATTCATGTTGGATTTAATTGTTATTTAAAAATATTGATTTTAATAAAAAAACATGTAATCTTTAAGGAATACAATAACAATAATAAAGATGAGTAAGAAAATAAACCCTAAAGCCATTATATTTAAAGAGAAAACAAGCATTTTTGTTTTTCTTTACCCTTCTTTAATTTCTATATTTATGTTTTGGTATTTTATACAAAACAAAACACAATCTTCTTTTTTACTGTTTTTTTTCTTGTCAAGTATTATGTTTTTTTTGGCAGGAATGAATTTTTTAAAAAAAGAACTTATTTTAACCTCAAGTTCAGTTTATATATGTGCCAATAATAAAATTAAATTTTCTTTAAATTTAGTTTCTGAACTTCAAAGCATTGATATAAGACAAGAAAAACTAGGTACTATATTCAATTTTGGAACAGTTGTTGTTTTAAAAAATGATAAAACATTTTATGAGTTTTTTTTCATAAACGATCCGAAAAATTGCTTAGAAAAAATTATGACAAGATATGAAAAAAATGTTTTAAAAATCAATCCAAATTTTGAACCAAAGTATTTAAATCAAACCAATAAAAACAATAAAGAAAATGAAATAAAACTTGATTCCATAGAAGATTAACATGAAAAACCATTTAAAGATACTAATATTAGATGATGAAATTCTGGCACTCTCTTACTTAAGAGATATAATCGAAGATGTAACAAAGATTATACCAGAATATCAAAATTGTTCTATTAGCTCTACTTCAAATCAAAATGAGTTTTGGCAAACAATAGAACAAGATACACCACAAATTATTTTTTTAGATATACAAATGCCTAAGAAATCTGGTTTGGATATTGCTAAAGAAATCAGAGAAAAATATATCGAACTTGGTTACAGAAGTTCTTTTTTACCATTAATTATATTTACAACTGCTCATGAAAATTATGGTTATATGGCCTACAAAGTTAATGCAATAGATTACATTCTAAAACCAATTGATGAAGAAAAAATTAACTCTGTTTTAACTAAAATTCTTCAGACTTATCAGTATATTCTAAAACCAATAGAAGAAAAAATAACAATTCATTCTGTAGGAATTGATATAGACATACCCATACATGATGTTCTTTATTTTAAAGCAGACATGAAATATATATCAGTTGTAACCAAGAAAAAAGAATTTTTAATTAACGATACCCTTTTAAATCTTGAAGAAAAATATCCAAATTTTGTTAGAATACATAGAGCTTATTTAGTCAACCCTGCTTATGTATCAAGATTTTATAAAAAAGAAAATCACTGGTATCTTATATTAAAAGAACATGATGTTCACTTGCCAATTTCTAGAAGACAAAAACCAGAAATTGAGAAAAAAATAGACTATAAAAATATTTTTAACGATTAACTGTTAAAATATATTTATTTTTTTATTAAGTTGTGATACAATCCAATCTCAAATAATATTGAGGGACACTATGGACTCCAAACTTTCTATTAAAGAAAAAATTATCATTAAAAAACCTCCAATGTATAAAGTTATTTTTTTTAACGATGACTTTACACCATTTTTTTTCGTTGAAAAAATATTAACTGTTATCTTCAATAAAAACGAAGTTGAGGCACAAGCTATTGCACATAAAATCCACTCTGAAGGTAGCTCTGTTATTGGAGTTTACCCACAAGAAATTGCACAAACCAAACAAGCACAAACACTATATAATTCAAAACAAAATGGTTTTCCGTTAAGATGTGAAATTGAGCAAGAAGATAATTAAATATGCCTGAACTACCCGAAGTTGAGATATTAAAAAGAGAGTTAGAGTCTACAATTTTAGGTAGAACTATATCTCACTTATCAAAATCAAGCAAAAGATTACGAAGAATTATCCCAGAACTTTCTTTGGCATTATTGGGAGAAAATATCTTAAATATTTATAGGCGCAATAAGTATATTATTATAGAAACGACTAATAATTGGTTAGTCATACACCTAGGAATGACTGGTAAAATAATTTATAGTTCAAAAAAACTATCATTGCCTCATATTCATTTAAGTATTCAATTTTCAGATGGTAGTTATCTAGAATATGATGACCCAAGAAGATTTGGAAGTATGGATTTATTCACAAAAAAAGATTATTTTAGTTACTTTGATATTCCGTTATTCAATAATCTTGGAATAGAACCACTAGGTTCTGATTATACCATTTCAAAATTTAAACCCTTATTTACTAGCTCTAAAACCATTAAAAATTTTTTAATGGATTCTAGTTTTGTTTGTGGAATAGGTAACATTTATGCATCTGAAATTTTATTTTTAAGTAATATTTTGCCAACTCGTAGAGTAAATACTATTACAGAGAAAGAAAAAGAAAAGCTATTTAAAATAATCCCTAAAGTATTAGAAAAATCTATTAGTTTAGGAGGGTCTTCTATTTCAGATTATGTCCACACAAATGGCGTTAAGGGAGAAATGCAAAATTTTTACTATGTTTATGGTAGAGCAAATCAAGAATGTAAAATTTGCAATAATCCTATTGAAAAAATAGTTCAAAATGGAAGAAGTACTTTTTATTGTAACCATTGCCAAAAATAAAAAAGACCTTTTATTAAGGTCTTTTAAAAAAATTAATTAGGTTTTTTCTTTTCTTTTTCTTTATCCAAAAGCTTCATAACTGCAATAAACCTATCTTTTTCTTCATTGTACTTTTGTTCTCTTTCCACATACATCTTTCTGTTCTTTTCCAAATTAGAGTTGAACTTTATAATATTATCATTAATTCTATTTATTTCATTTTCATAAGTAGCTTTTACAGAAGGGTTTTTCGTCATTTCTTTCTTAATTTCTTCTATTCTCTTTTTAGAAGTTGCTATATTGCTAATATCATTTTGAATGGTTTTATCTATTTGCTCTAGTTCATACTTCTTAAGTTTTTCTATTTCCGCAGAGTTTGAATAAGTATTTAGCAAAGCTTGATCTTTCTTAATTTGCTCTTCTTCTTTCAACTTAGCTAAAGCCAATTCTGTTCTCTCTTCATCACTTAAAAGCTCAGATGCGGCTGCTGCTTCTAATTCTGATTTATTTTTCATAATACCAGTTTTCTTTGATAAAACTCCAACTTCTAAATCTTTTTGTTTTGGATATTTATCTGTATAAATGACTTTTCCGCTCTCATCCACATAGCGATAAATATCATTCGCAACATTTCTTCCTGCTTGAGCAAAAGCATTAACTGAAACAACACCTAATAAAGTTGAAATAACTATGCTTAATTTTGTTTTTTTCATTTTATTTTCCTAACACTTAATTAAAAAACAATAACCTTTAAAAAATCGTTAGTCAAGAGAACACTCATTTTTGCTAATACTTCTAGAAAATCTTTTACTTACTTCATTAAATAAAATAATGAGCCAAGCAAACAAAATACAAAACTCTCCTAAGTAAATTATAATGTCTGCTACATTCATTATAATAATACTATCCTCAAAAGAATTTACTCTAATAAAGTCAACAACCCCATATTCTCTAAAAATTCTATCAAACCAATTTCCTAGTATTCCGCCAAGAATTAAAAAAAGTCCAGTTTTTGCAAATTCAGTAGCCCAATTATTTTCTTTTATGGCTTTTTGATTTGTCACCCAAACAATTACTAATATTAAGGATATTGCACAAAAAGAATATAGTAATTGAAATTGCCAAGGTTCTTTTAATCCAATACCAGAAGAGTAAACATCAAAAGTTCCCATAATATATTGTTCATTATATACTTTGTGTAAACTAATAAAATCACTTTTTAATACTTCTTTGTCAAAATCTAATAATAAATGTGCCCAAACTTTTGAACATTGATCTATTAAAAAGATAAGAAAAGCCCCTAACCAAAGCATGGTCATATTCCCGTACTTAATCATTTTTATAACTCCCTTTTTATTATTTTTATGTTAAAAACAAAACAATAAAAGGAAAAAAATGTCAACCCCCATTAAAATTTTAGCGAGAAGTATTGATTAAAAATTTAAATATGCTTATTTTTCTATATATTTATAGGAAAAGAAATGTTTCAACTTTTTTTAAGAAAAATTAACAACATCATGGGGTCTTATACAAATGAGGTTTTTTACTCATTAATTGGTTTTGTTATTTTTTTAGTAATTTTAACCTCAATTAGATTTTTTATTAACAAACAAGAATGGCATACAGAAAAGAAGCATAAGCACTATGTTTCAGCTAGAAATCTTTTGTTTTTTTGTTTTTTGATAAGTCTCGTTTCAATTTGGGCTGGCGAAATCAAAACATTTTTATTTTCTGCTGCTGCTATTTTTGCAGCTTTAATGATTGTATTTAAAGAGTTACTATTATCTTTTATAGGGGGCATATTAATTAATAATCAATTTAATGTAGGAGACTATATTTCTTATGATGGGGTAGAGGGCAGAATAATTGATAGAAATTTTTTTAATACAAAGGTTTTAGTTTCAAGCCCATTTCAAAATAAAGAACTTGTTTTTCCAAATATGCATTATGTAACGAATAAAATAACAAATCTTTCACGATATGGTGCCTATCAAGTTTTTCATTTGGATTTTGGATTTCAAAAACTGGAAGATATAGAACCAGCGTCAACTCAAGTATTGATTTTTGCACAGCAGGCATTAGAACCATATAAACAATCTTTTATTGATTATTTTGAAGAGCGAGAAAAAGAAAAGATTTTCTTTGACAGCCCAAATATTGACCCAAAAATTACATTCGACTTATCAGACCCCAAAAAGTTATTTTTCACCCTATATTTTATGGCTCCCAGAAATAAGAAAGAAATAATTGAAAGAGAAATTATTCATAAATTCATTACTTTTTCAAAAACATTAACAAAAACTGAAACTAAAGAAGATAAGGATTGATATGCTTATTTCTAAATACAATGTTTTAATCAACAAAGAGCAAGCGAGTTGTGGGCTTTTAGTAGATTATTCTGATTATGATTTTTCATTTTTTGACAATCAAGATTTAAATTATGAGGTTGATTATAAAAAATCTTGTATTTATGTTTTTTCAGAAAACCATAAAATTTCTTTTCAAAAAACAGATAAAGAGTTAATGTATTATGCATTAAAAACAGAAAGCTTGATTATTTTTACTGGTGATAGAAAGGGAAATAAAAATCTTAAAAAAGCATATGAGGCGACTTTAATTTAAATTACTTATGAAAACGAAAAATTTAAATAAAGTAAGCTGTATTTTTTTGTTGTTTTTTTCACAACAATCTTTTTCACAAACCTTGTCCGATATTTGGATTGATACGGTTAGAAATAATGATAATCTTTATCAGCTAGCAAACCAACACAAAATTGAAAAAGAAAGACTCATAAATTCTAGTGATGAGATTAAATCAGAAATTTATATAAATAAAGATATGTTCAAAAATGAAAGTAGTTTAAAAAATCCAGCTTTAAAATCTCAAGAAAGCATCTATGAACAAAGAAATGACAAGTCTGTTAAAGAATTTAATTTAAATATTAAAATACCCATTTACAATCCCAGGCAAGAATTAATCATTAAAGAACAAGAAATATTGTCAGATAAAACTTATTTAGAAGAAAAATTAGCTAAACAACATCTTTCTTTATTGTTGATAGATAGATATTTAACAACTTCACTTTCATATTTAGATTTAAAAGAAAAAAAAACATTATTAGATAAAGAAGAAAAACATTTAACACACAAAAATGTTTCTAAAAAAGATAAAGCAAAAATAGATAAACTTATTATGGTAAAAAAAGAAAACTACCTCTTAAGTTTAGAAAATTATAAGAAAAAAAACAAAGATTTAAATTTAGTTTGTAATTGCTCGGTTTCTTTCTTCCCAATCATAAATGAAGGATTACTAATTAATCATAATTTTGGAAGTCAAGAAGAATGGCTCAACAATATCAATAGTGAAAACTTACTAATTAGGTTAGGAGAAGTTAATTTAAATTCCATATCACAAAAAATTAAGATCATTAATAATGAAACAGCACCGACTATTAATTTGATAGGACAAAAAACATTTCAAGAAAATTACAAGTTATCGTCATATGCATCAAGTATTTTTAATGAACCTAGTAATTTTGGATTAGAAATTAAAATTCCCCTTTTTGGGGGCAGCAATACTAATGAGAAGAAAATTATTTCACAAAAAGAAGTAGAGGCAAGAAATAACTTAAATGAATCATTTATTATTTTAAAAGATAAAACAAAAGAAAAATGGACAGATTTAAATAAAAGCAAGGAAGAATTAATTAATTTAACTCAAACACTATCCAATTTTGATTTTATAAAAAACACAAACAGACTTCAGCCAATTGAAACTAATGCTCATAAGCTAAAACTAATTCAAGAAATTAACACTTTAAAGCACAGAATACTTTTAGATTATGCCTATTTAAATTATCAATCTGGAAAACTAGACGAAGATATTATATATCAAATTAATAAATTTTTTATTAATTAAAAAACCCCTGTTTTCACAAGGGGTTCATTTTTATTTATTATTAAAAAGCAAAGCCATTTTTTGTTGTTTTGGTTTCTTCTGATGAAGTGCTTTTTAGATTTTGTTTTATTGATTCATACTCTGAATAAATACTCATTTTTTCATCCCAAGATTTTTTTTGTTCCGGGGTTGCAAAAGAAGCATCTATTGCTTTAGCTAAGATAGTAACCCACTCTTTTCTCCATAATTGCATTTTTTTAATTTCATTCCATTCTCTATTTTTATTTACAAAAATACCATTTTCATATTTTCTTAATGTACACATAAAGTATGCAGTATAATCTAGATTGTTTTCTTGTTTCTCTTCTTTGGTATCTTCTTTAATCAAAGAATCCTTAAGAGAATAATGAGTTAAATCTTTTTGTCTAGAATGAACTGAGACATCTACAATCATACCTTCATTAACTAAAATTTTAGCAAACCCTTGTACACTCGCAATAGCATCTTCCTTACTCATAAAAGATGGAATAGAAACTTCAAAAAGTCTTGCGAACTGTGCATCATCTCTTGTCTCTCTTAAAAAGACATTTCTCCACAAAATATTTCTAGCATTATCAATTAAATCTTTTTTACCAGATCTAAATTTAACATATTGTGGTAAATGATTATATTGATGCCCATCATTCTTTGATGGGGTAGCAATAGTATTCCAAACAACATTATCTTTTGTATTGCTTACATATTTTTTATTATTGATTTGGTCTTCCTGGTCTTGACCAGAATAATAAGATGTTGCCTCTAATGGATGCGAGTTTTTTCTATTTAAAATAGATACACGATAAAGATATTGTTTAGACATTAATGTTTCCTTTGGAGATTTGATAAGTATATTATATCATAAAATTTTGTATATATACAAATTTTAAAAAAATAATTTATATTAAACCAAGAGGCAACTCATAAGGGGGGAATTAAACGACTAAAAATGTATATATACAAAATTTTTACTTTTTCTGCACAAGTCCAACAGAAAATAATTATAAGTGGTTGCTTTTAAAAGAAAGAAATCAAACAAACCAAGAGTAAGAAAATGTATATATACAAAATTTTCACAAAAATAGAAAAATATCAATAAAAACAATAAGTTATAAGACAAAATTGACAAAAAATATTAAAAAATATGATTATGTTCTTGGTAAAAAAACAAAAATTTAAAACAAATAATAAGTGATTGCAATGTATATATACAAAATTTTCAAGTTTAATCTTTATTTTTATAATTTATTGTAAAACAATCACTTAGAATTATTTTGTAATAATCTTCAATAAATTAAGAAAATAAAAAAGCCTCTAACAGAGGCTTTAAAGATAAAGAATAATAAATTACAGTGTATATGTGGGTTCTCTTTTTGCCATCAACTCAGTAATATTGTTTTCAATATTTTCTTTCAGTGCCTTCATCGGTGCTGAATCACCAAATGCTACCCCAAAACCTTTGGTTAGACCGCTTTTATTAATCCAAACAACCTTCCCTTGAATAGGTATTTTTTGCTTGTTTTCCAACATTGAAAATACAATGAACATCTTTTGACCTGGAGCAATTTTTTGAGGGGTGACTTCATCATTAAATGGGATGAAAATCCCACCTCCCGTAATAAAAGGCATATAACATCTATACAGTTCTTTTTTATCTAAGATAACAACTGTTTGAGGTCTCATTGAATTGGTTTGAGTTGGTTCTGACATAAACTTTCCTTATTTATACTGAGAAGCTACTTCTCTTTTTTTGTTGGTAGTTTTTCTTACCACCTTTCTTGTAGCCTAAATCAGGGAATACCACATTGTCAATATCCTTTTTGAAAATTTCCTTAACCCATTTTTGTCCAAACTCTTCTTCAAGAGCTTTTACAAGTTGTGGTTCTGGTTTTACATTAAAGGTTTGAACTTTCTGATTTCTTCTACCAGATTCGCTTTCAACACACAAAATAGCAGTCACGTCTGATTCATCTGGTTTACAAATAAAAGGCTCACAAATTTCTGTGAATTTTTTAATTTTATTTGAATCATTTTCACTTCCGACGAAAATCTTACTTGTTACTAATTTTTTAGTTTGTTCAAAATTAAAGCATTGATTTACAGAAAGCATCAATTCATCTTTCTCGTCATCATACTGAACTTTCATTTTTAAGGAAACGAAAGCATCTGTTTTAAACCAATCTTTATTATCATTTAAAAAATCTGCAAACATTCTTACATCAGTAGTATGTGTTCCATCTGTAACACGAACAAAGGCACCTTTTTTACTTTTCCACCAATTGATGTCTTCAACTAAAGCACCGACAAACACCTCAGTAGTTCCTTCTTCATAGGCGGTTCTAATATCAGAAATCTTTGTGGCAACCTCAAATCCGTCTAATTTTGGTGTGTAGTAAATACTATATGGGTTAGAACTAAAGAAATAACCTAAAGATGCTTTTTCATTCTTGATTAAAGTTAATTCATCCCAAGCATCAACTTGTGGCAATTCTGGGCGAACTAACTCAACTACTTTTTTAGCTCTTGTTTTTTTAGGTGCTGGTACATCACCAAGTAATGCATCTCCTAATAAAGAAACATTTTCAAGTTGTTTTTTTCTATACTTAGCGACATAGTCCAATCCTTCTGCGATACCTTCAAACAATTGTGCACGATTATCATTTAAGCTATCAAAGACACCAGCTTTCACCATAGACTCAACAACTCTCTTATTTACATTTCCACGACCTGCACGCTCAAGGAAATTATAGAAATCTGTATAAGGACCGTTTTCTTCTCTTTCTTTTTGTATTGTTAAAGCAGCCTTTTCACCAACACCCTTTAAAGCCCCAAGTCCATATCTGATTTTTCCTTCATCTTCAACTTGGAATAAGTATCCAGAAGAATTGATGTCAGGTGGTAATATTTTAATTCCATTATTTTTTGCATCATTAACTAATATCGCTACTTTATCTGTATCCAAAGAACCAACAGTATTGGAATTTAAGTTAGCTGCAATGAACTGATCGGGATAGTATGTTTTTAAATATGCTGTTTGATAAGCAATATAAGCATAAGCCGCAGCATGAGATTTGTTAAATCCATATCCAGAGAATTTCTCCATTAAATCAAATATATGGTTAGCAGTATTAGGATTAACATTTTTCTTTAATGCACCTTCCACAAACGTTTCTCTTTGCTTTGCCATTTCCTCTGGTTTTTTCTTACCCATCGCTCTTCTCAAAAGATCCGCACCACCTAATGAATATCCACCAATAATTTGAGCCACTTGCATAACTTGCTCTTGGTAAATCATATATCCATAAGTTTCTTTAAGAACATCTCTTACTAAAGGATGTGGATACTCTCTTTTTTCTTCAGGTAGCCCCTTTGATGCTAACCATTCAGGAATAATTTCCATAGGACCTGGACGGTATAGTGAAATAATAGCAATAATATCTGCTAAGCTTTCTGGCATAGCTTTTTTGAACACTCCAGTCATCCCAGAACTTTCACATTGGAAGATACCAACCGTATTACCTTCTCCGAAAATATGCTTATAGACATTTTTATCATCTATAGGTATTTTTCTTAAATTAAAAGTCTCATTTCCTTCAGCTTTGTTTTTATCATTAATTAAATCAACGGCTTCTTTAATAATGGATAAGTTTCTTAATCCTAAAAAGTCAAACTTAACCAAACCTGCTTTTTCAACATCATCCTTGTAAAATTGGGTTGATGGTGCATCACCAGGAGCTAATGTGAATAATGGTGCAAAATCAGTTAAAACAGTTGGTGAAATAACAACACCAGCAGCATGTTTGCCAACTTGCTTTGTTAACCCTTCTAATTTTAAGCCTATATCTATCAGCTTTTTAACATCAGGTTCATTATTATATCGTTCTAACAACTTTTCATCAGGTTCTTTTTCTACATCACCATGCTTATTTACAATTCCAAATATAAATTCTTTTAATGTAATAGGCTTGGCTGGGTTTATATTAATCATTTTTGCTAAAGTGTCAACGAAATCATAGCTATAACCCAAAGCTCTACCTACATCTCTTACAACAGCTTTAGCTGCCATAGTGCCAAAGGTGCCAATTTGAGAAACTGCATTTTCACCGTACTTTTCACGAACATACTCATATACTTCGCCACGACGAGATTGGCAAAAGTCAATATCAAAGTCTGGCATTGATACACGTTCTGGATTTAAAAAGCGTTCAAAAAGCAAGTTGTAAGGCAATGGGTCAAGGTCAGTAATTTTCATAGAATAAGCAACCAATGAACCAGCACCAGAACCACGACCCGGACCAACAGGGATATCATGTTCTTTTGCCCAAGTAATAAAGTCTGAAACGATTAAAAAGTAACCCGCAAACCCCATTTTATTAATAATACCAATTTCTTCTTCTAATCTACTCGCATATTTAGCTCTTACAGAGTCTCTTTCTGTAACGTTGGGGAAATCCTCTTCCAATCTTTCTTCCAATCCTTTTCTTGCAACAATAGCAAAATAAGTATTTGCGTCTTCTCCATTAGGGGTAGGAAAGTGTGGTAATTGAGGTTCATCCAAAGCAATATTGATATTACATTTTTTTGCAATTGCAACGGTATTACTTAAAGCCTGAGGAATATCTTCAAAAAGCTCTTCCATTTCTTCTTGAGTTTTAAAATACATTTCCTTATTAAAAGGCTTTTCACGTTGTAAACTAAAGAGTGGTAAGCTATTACCTATGCAATATCTTGTCTCGTGAGCAAGAAAGTCACTTGATTCCAAAAACATAACTGGGTGTGTAGCAACTGGTGCTATTCCTAATTTTTGACAAATCTCAACAGCACCATCCATATACTTTTCTTCTTCTGGAGAGCCGTCTCTTTGCAATTCAATATAAAAATCATTACCGAAAAATTCTTTCATTTGAGTAGCAACTTCTAAAGCTTCCGCCTTTTTGTCTGCAAGCAAATTAATACCAATCAACCCCCTTTTAGCACCAGACAACACAACAACATCATGTAAATCAGCTAACCATTCTTCCTTAATAGGTGCAGATGATTCTTTTCTGTTATCAACATAGGCTTTACTATTAAGTTCAATTAAACTTCTGTATCCCTGTTCATTTTTTGCTAATAAGGTTAATTGATAAAAAGTTCCTTCATCTTGTTCAACGGTAACATCTAACCCAATAATTGGCTTAATTCCTTTTGTGCGACATTCTTTATAAAACTGCACACTACCAAACATACCATTTAAATCTGTTATTGCTAAAGCACCCATCCCATTTTCTGATGCTTTTTTAACCATATCTCCTACTGTATTAATTCCTTGTGTGATAGAAAACTCTGTACTTGTCTTTAAATGTATAAAACTCATTATTTTTCCTTAAAATTTTTTTCTTTATTTATTATATAAACTTTGCATGAAAAAATCAAAACTTTTTAAAAAATAAAAAATTGATTTTTTTTTGTTTTTTTGCTATGATTTGCCAAAAGTAGGAGGTTATTATGGAAAAAAACTCTTTAATTACAACAAGTATGCCCCCTATTACATCTTTTGAGGCATACAAAGCATATGTCAATCAACTTCCAACACTATCAGAATCTGAAGAGATTGAGTTGGCAACTAACCTAAAAAACAATAACTGTATTGTTTCCGCACAAAAGTTGGTTATTTCACAACTTAAAACCGTACTTTATATTTCAAATAAATATAAAGGTTACGGCATCCCACAAGAAGATTTGGTGCAAGAAGGCAATATTGGTCTAATGAAAGCAGTTAAAAATTTTGACCTAACACATAAAGTTAGGCTATATACCTATGCTTTATTGTGGATAAAGGCTGAAATACAAAGCTATATTTTGAAAAACTGGAAGATTGTAAAAATTGCTACAACCCAAAACCTTAAAAAGTTATTTTTTAATTTTAGAGGAACACAGAAAGAATTAATTGAACTAGGAGTTTCAAAGCAAGAACTCATTCAAACATTAGCGAAAAAATTAAATGTATCAGAAGAAGAAGCTAGGAATATTCAAAACTACTTTTCTTCTGAGGATTTTTCCATTAATCAAGAAATGTCTGATGAAACAAATTTTGATATTCCAGATTACAACACACCAGAATTGGAATACCAAGAAAAACATGATGCTTTATTTTATGAGTCTAAAATTAAAGATTCATTAGAAAAGTTAAATAAAAATCAAAGAAAAGTTATAGAACTTCGTTATTATACCGAAGAAAAATATACCCACAAAGAAATTTCTAAAATATTAAATTTATCCAGTGAACGAGTTAGACAAATAGAAACTGAAGCTCTAGATAAACTTAAAAAGTTAATGCTACATTAACTTAATAAAAATAAGCCCCAATTTGGGGCTTATTTAGTTATATTTATTATTGTAAGTGGAGTTTTGTATCCATATATGATTTTTTAAAGTTGTTTAAAATAGTATCATATTTTTGCATTCTATCATTAGCAACCTTAGTGGCTTTTTTAACTTCCTCATCTGAGTTATAAGATTCGGCATCTACTAGATTTAATCCTAGTTCACTTCCAGTTAATCCATCGAGATAGAATAATCTCATCTCATATATGTCCTTATCATCTTTTTGGGCATAAAGCATAAATTCTCTAATATATTTATTTAAGTCAATTTTTACTTCTGCTAAAAATTCTTGGACTTCATTTTTTTCTTGTATTGATGAGTTAGAAGCTTCTAAAGAAATTAAGAAAATCATTAAAGAAGTCTGAGTAATAGCGACTTTGAATTGTTCCAAGTATTTTTCAGAAGCATTTAATTTATCTTGTAGTGAACTAGCTTTTTGTGGGGATTCCTCTTTTAAGTTTAAGATATATTCTTCTATTGCTTCTGTTGCTTGATTAGGTCTATTTACAAAGCTTTCCTTTGTCATTTGTTCTAATGTGCTTAATTCTTTTTCATTACTCATATTGAATTTTCCTTTTTTCAAGAATAATAGTCTTAAACTTATAAAAGTCAAGTATAAGCCCTAAAATCTTGACTTAATATAAAAAAATAATAGTGTTAAAAAATAATAACAATAATAAAGGTAATTATGAAAAAATATCTATTAGTTCTATTGGGATTTGAAATTTTTTCTTTCTCGCTAACAGTTCAAGCACAAACCATGAAAACAACCATACCAGAAGAAACTAGAACTGCTCTAACAGCACTTAATTCTAATCAAGAAAACCAAAAAGGATTTACTGAACTCTCTCAGATTGGAGTAGACCCTAATAATATGGGAAGCATGCCAACACCAGAAGAATTGATGAATAAGACATATAGAGATGCTGAAGCAAGTATGGGCAACAAAGCACTCTATGATAGTATAAGAAATAATCCAATAGATGCTTCAGATCCTACAAAGCCCCCTCCAAACTTAAGAAATAATCCAAAAATAATGGCAAATGCAAATAGACTCAATTATGGTGGAAGTTCTGGTTCAGTCGGAAATAATATGAGTGACAATATGGGAAATTTTTCTCAACCAACATCCTTTAAAAAGATTGGACAATCAAAACAATCCGGAATTGGCAATGCTGTTATTACAAATGATATAGGAATATACAATAAATCAACAATTTCAGAATTTGAAAATCTAGGTAAGACGAGAGCAGAAAGCAACTATCAGAAATTTTTATCAGAAAAATAACTTTATGTTGATTTCATTTTGGAAAAAAACAAAACAGCTTTACTCAAAAATTGAAAGAAGAGTTCCTTACATCCCTAATTTTGGAGATGTTTGGACAATTTTAAAAATACTTCTTCTTTCTTTTACAATTTGTATCATTTATTCTTTTTCTCAAATTGAGAGAGTTTCAGATTTTTATTTTGTATTTTGGGATAACATAAAAGAATTTAGTCCATATATCATCGTGCAAATGATACTTTTAATTGTTAATTCTAGAATTATTAAAAAATTAAATCCATTTAATGCAATTTTATATATGATCATACTAAATTTTGCTACAGTATATTTAGTTTATTCATTATTTCATCATTCATACACGGATATTTTTATAGATTTGGATGAAACCTCCGCTAAATTTATTTTATCTTTTGGTATTTTATTTTTCTTTCTTATTTATTTTGATTGGAGAGAAAAAAATGTTCACCCAGCACAATTACAAGCACAATTAAGTTTTTTGCAATCAAAGATGCATCCACACTTTCTTTTTAACACAATAAATTCTATTGTGTCATTAATAAAAAAAGAACCCGATACAGCCAAAAAAATGCTTATTAATTTAGCAGAGATTTTAAGAGCTAGCCTAAAAGAAAATGCAAACTTTACACATACATTATCTCAGGAAATTAATTTGTGCCAAAGATATTTGGATTTAGAAAAAATGCGGCTTGGCGAAAGATTGAATGTTATTTGGGATGTAGACAAAGCTCTTGAAAAAATTGCTATACCTAAATTATCAATTCAGCCACTTATTGAAAATAGTATCCTACACGGTATTCAGAAATTAGAAATTGGTGGAGATGTATCAATTAGCATTAAAAAAGATATTACATCAAGAGTAATGATTAAAATTAAAAATCCCGTTGCTGAGGATGATAAAAAAGATAATTCATCTCATAACAATATAAGCATGAAAAATTTACAAGAAAGATTGGATATATGTTTTGATGGAAATATTCTAATTGACACTTACAAAAAAGAAGGTTATTTCTATGTTAATATTGATATACCTCTTTCTTATGAGTTAAGTTAACTTTTTTTGAAAAGTCTATTTTTAAAACCTTTTATTTTTTCTTTAATAAAAGGTTTATTTTTATTAATTTTTGTTACACCAATCTTTATACCTTTATCCACTTCTTCTTTTAAAATAGCACCTAATGAAAAAGATATTTTTTTAACTTGCGCCAAATACTTTTCGGCATATGTTCCTAACTGAGTTGTTAAATCTATTGGTTCACCAATCATTCGTAAAGAAATTATGTTGTGAACATTTTCTTTTAAAGCTTTTTCATTTTCTTGAAAAAATAAATCTTTCTTATTTAAAGAATCTATATAAATAAAATAAAAGTATTCTCTTTTTTCTTTCATATAGTTTTTAGAAGATTCTGACACATCTAAAAGAGGATATTTTTTTTCATAATCATTAAATATATTTTTTACTTCTTGATCTTTGACATCTTGCTGTGCAATAAAAATAAAATAATGTTCAATATTTTCATTATTATAGCTAGCTTCATGCAGAACCGTGTATTGGCTGCAATCTTTTAGAAAAGTATTTAAAGTCTGATTTGTATTATTCATTTTTTAGGTATTTTTTTTTAATCATACCACGACATAAAAATAGTTGTCAATTCTTATTAAGCATCAATAATTTGATTTTCAATATTAATCAATTAAAATATTTATATAAAAACAAAAAGGTAAATAAAATGGGAACTCATCTTAAAGCAGTAAGAGATTTTTGTGAGAATGGTTTAAAAACAAATAAAATAGTACCATTATCATTTAATTTTCCATCATTTAAAATCAATGATGAAATGTTTAAAGAAACCGTCCATGATGTTGTGGCAGATAGAGTTAGATTGGGAATTGATAGTGGAACTTATAAGGAAGAAGTTGTTTCATTAGTTTCTCAACAGGTTGAACAAGGATTAAAAACTAAAGAATATGGTGAACAATACAAATCATTTATTCGTTCAGTTTCATACGATAGTCTGGTTTTAGCACAAGAAGCTGCTGAAAAAGGTATCACAACAAGAGAGCAAAATAATGAAAATATTTTTTCAGCCAAATTGTTGCCAAGAGAAATAATGAGAGATGATAACCTTAATTATAATGAATTAGGTAAAAAAACATTAAATGAAATTTGTGTAGGCAGAATGAAAGATTGTTTAATGCATATAGACCATCTGCATACTTTTTGTGCACCATATGAAGAAAATGTTGCAGAAACAATAAACGAAAAATGTAAATTTGCAGCTACTATGATTCTACTTAAAGAACAAATACCTTCAGCATTTCGTCAAGTTACAAATTCTTTAGCAAATTATCCAAATCAATCTTTAGTTAATGGCTTAATGGAGCTAGTTAAAAAACCAAATATATTTATTGCTCACGAAATTAATGAAATAGACCCAAGATTTGCAGAAAAGAACTTTCCTAGAGAAATGAAAGAAATTCATGAAGGAAATAAAATAAAAAACATGTTTAAATGATTACACTTTACTTTTGTTATTTTTTATAATAAGCCTCTTAAAAAGAGGTTTATTTTATGAAAGACTCTCATATTTATTTATTTGAAAACATTGGTTGTTTAGATGTTATTGTTGGGTGTGCTAACATTAAAGAAAAATTTGTTAAAAATTCCTTCGAAGATGAAGTTCACATACTACTTTATATTTCAGAAGATTTAACATCTAGAAAAACAGTTCTTTTAGACAAAATAAAATCTAACTTAGTTAAAAATAAAGAATATTCCGTGCAAAGTTTCACTCAACAATTTAGTTCTGAAATTAAAAGCATTTACGACTATAAGAAAAAAAACAACCTTTATCTTTCTTGGCTAGAAATATTTCAATTAGCAATTATGGTGCATGACGGTGAGGATAGTGAAAAATACATTGCAGAATCACTAAATAATCTATCAGAATTTAAAAAAATAATTTTTCAAAAATATTAATCTTCTTGCTTTTTTTTATATAAAAAGATAACATTATTTAAAACTTATTGCTAAAGGAAATAAAATGAAAATTGAACAAGATATCCAACTAGATTTTAAAGATGTATTAATAGCTCCCAAACGTTCTTCTTTAAGCTCTCGCTCTGAAGTATCTTTAGTTAAAAAATATAAATTTGCCCATGCACAATATGAATGGGAAGGTGTTCCAGTTATTGCAGCCAATATGGATACAGTAGGAACTATGACTATGGCTAAAGCATTAGCACTTCATCAATGCATGACTGCATTACATAAACATTATTCAATAGAGCAACTAATTCAATTTTTTAGTGAAAAGAAATCTAAGGAAGATAAGGAGTTATTAGAGCAAAACAAACACTCCATCCAACACAGTTTTTATTCAATGGGTATTGTAAAGAAAGACATTGAAAAATTTGAAAAGGTTTTATCTCAAGTCGGATATTGGAACGAAAAAAAGAAAAGTGGCATTAAGATGGTATGTGTTGATGTTGCTAATGGTTATATGCAATCTTTTGTAGATTTTTGCACAGAATTCCGTAAAAAACATCCACAAATTATTTTGATGGCTGGAAATGTGGTCTCTGGCAATATTGTGGAAGAACTTATTTTTGCTGGTGTAGATATTCTTAAAGTAGGTATTGGACCAGGCTCAGCTTGTACTACCAGAAAAATGGCTGGTGTAGGAAGACCTCAGCTTTCAGCTATTATTGATACTGTTGATGCGGCTCACGGATTAAATGGTCATGTTTGTAGTGACGGTGGATGCACTGTACCTGCAGACCTAGCTAAAGCTTTTGGTGCTAATGCTGATTTTGTTATGTTGGGTGGCATGTTAGCTGGTCATACCGAATCAGAAATGGAACCATTTGAAAAAGATGGTAAAAAATTCCTTAAGTTTTATGGAATGTCTTCTTCAGAAGCAATGAAGAAATATTCTGGTGGGGTTGCAGAATATCGTGCATCTGAAGGCAAGGTTGTAGAGTTACCTTATAGAGGCGATGTTGAAGGCACTATTCTATCTATTCTAGGCGGTGTGAGATCTGCCTGTACTTATGTTGGTGCTAAAAACTTAAAAGAGTTGCCAAAACGCACAACATTTTACAGAACAACTATTCAAACCAATGATATTTACGGAAATAGCCTATAAGAGATAATTATGCTACCAACAAAAGTTTTGCAATTAGACTACCAAGATTTTAGTAATCTTGTCTGGGATCATTTTGATTTGATTGAAGAATATCAAGAAAAAAATAAACTAATATTTAATGGGGTCGTTGCAAAACTTCGTAATGGAACAATTCCAGGTTCTATTATTGCAAATCATTTCAGATTGCCGATGGGGGTTGTTAGCGCCCCTCGCAATAAAGAATTATCTGATTATGAAATCTTTTTGCCACAAGAGTTTTATTCATTAAAAGAAAACCCTCATTTACTTTATGTAGATTCAATTTCTGGAACGGGTAAAACAACACAAGAAATAAAAGAAGTTTTTACAAAAAAGTATGGAGATAAGTTTACATTACATACTTACTCAACCCTTGTAGATGAAAAATCAAATCCTAAGCCAAACATTTGTGGCTTAATTGAAGATAAGTTTTTTCAGCCTCCTTGGGAGTGGCGTTCTTTTACCGCAGAAACTCATTTAGACCGATTATTGCATAATGATATAAAATCTTCTGAAGAAAGTTCTTATTATGTTGGGATATCATCTGATGAAGGTAAAGATTTATTGGAGCAATTTTTAGGCAAGAAAATTCAAAATCAGTGGGTGGATGTTTTTAATGGCGATTTGTTAAAAGTTAATACAACTTCTGGTGTATCTAGTTTAGAATTACCAATAAAATCTATTAGTATAGAACTTTGTAAAACAATACTTGCCCCATTAATTAAAGCAAAAGCAGAATTTATTCAAAAAAATGGTATTACACATTTTATAGAAACTGACATTTCTCAAGCGATAGTTCTTTCTGAAATGTGTCCAGTTTCCCAAATTATATTTTTTGATGGATATCAATTAAGTAAATTAAAATCAAAAGTATTTAGTAAAAATTCACTCTTATCTCTTAATTTTTAAATCAAAATACAATAATTAAATTTTTTGTATTTTTGAATCTTTAGTTGATGTTTTATTACTTAGTTTTTGGTTAAGAAAGTTGTACTTATGCTCTTTTTCTATGTCATTTAAAATATTATTTATTTGAGGAAAAATCATTAAAAGTCTATCATCTATGGTTTCATTAAAATTAGATATCCAATGTTCAATTTCAAATAGTTTTTTCATTTTATAAATTGGAAGTATGTTTTTCCACTTTGTTCTTTTATCAAAAGCATATAGTTCTGAAGATGCAACCATAAACTCTTCTATTAAAAAATGATTGAAATTTTTGTTTTGATATAAAACAACCTCATCTGGCAAATATTTATTTGTTAAAAACAAAAGCATATCAAAATTTTCATCAGTTATCCCAAAAGAACACAATAAGGGGATTTTTTTCTTATAATGAAAAAGCATTTGATAATTATCTAACCCAGGCAAAAACAATAAAAATAAAAAAGTTAGTTTTCTATTTTCATCATTTGCTGACAACAATAACTCTGGTGAAAAAATAGCTCTTGTTAAAATAAAGTCTTCACCACCTTCTTTAAAAATAATTTTATACTTTTCATTTTCTGATAAGTTGGATAGATTATTATTTATATCATACCAATCTTGATTTAATTCGTTAAAATAAAAAATATAACTAGCAATAAAACGATAATCGCCATTATTAAAAGCATTATTAAGGTTCAGCGCTTCAGGAAAGAAATCTTCTGTTTGATTGTTTTTCAAACAATCATTAACCTCAGAAATTGACATTATAGTTTCTGATGGTTCAACTATTGATAAAAAGTATTTACAATAATCTTTAACACTGATCTTGCTTTGATAAGCATGGTTTAGTTGATGATATATATTTTTCCACATCCACCTTTATTATAAAAAACACTGAAAAAAGTCAATCTTTCTTGACATCCACTTCTAAAATGTTTAAATAATCTTGTTAAATTTAATTTAAAGAACTTGGAGAAAAAAATGGATAAATTAACCCTATTAGCTAAAAGACAAGAATTTTTCGAACAAATAATGAAGCATTTAAATACCCCACCTTCAAAAATTGACCAAATTCTAAATCAAGACAAATATTATGTTTATCCAGATTTAAATAACTCATTCATAAACTCAGAATATGGAGATATGGTTATTCAAATTAATGCTGAATTTCATAAAAAGAAATTTAATATTTTTTATTCTTTATGGCAATTAGGAGACACTCTTAAAATTGGTATTGCTTTAAATGATTATGAATTGCAAGGTGCTTTTGCATCAGACACACATAATGAAATTTATTATATTTGGGGTGTTAAAAATGAACCCAAAATAGATGTTGCTAGAGGATGTGTGTTTTATGATTGGGAATTTGAAGTACCCAATCTTTATGACAACTATAGAAATCAAGAGAGATTTATCTTAGGATGTAAGCACATGCATTTTAGAGTAATGCGAATTATTTATGATGAATGCGAAAGAATCTATTTTGAAAATAATAATAATTCTCAAGATAAAGAAACTTGAATTTTAAAAGCCCTTTCGGTCTTATACACAAAACATACATAGTATGTAGAAAAGTATAGCAAAACTCAAATAAATCAACGGGTTAATTAAAAATATAAACTATGTATAGATTAATTTTTATACATAGTTTTTTATTGGATTTAT